>Ga0310690_10002549_pt1 | contig 29347 bp, 16 predicted proteins | sample AusTroGonzalo_MG_2_FD_207661 | JGI IMG/M metagenome (GOLD analysis project Ga0310690, IMG submission 207661) | Bovine rumen microbial communities from tropical cattle in Woodstock, Queensland, Australia - Gonzalo_04 (v2) (version 2) | ecosystem: Host-associated > Mammals > Digestive system >...
ATACGCAATTGACGGAATAGACGACCCATTCGCCTTGAATCAGGTCGTAGGTGTTGTCGAAATACTCATAACTGTTGTTGCCGTCATAAGGAATCTCGGCAATGAGTTCTTCGTCTTTGAAGACTCCTGTTGAACGAAGCACCTTGAAGTGATGCAGGTAAGAGGTGATGTCGGGGCGATCCCAAGAGATGTAGGCACCAAACTCCTCGCTGTTGTGCCATTGGTATTCGCCATGAATGTTCTGCACAGGATAGCACACCAACGGAGCTTCCTCACAGTTGTTCTCGTAGGTCAGGAAAACACCGGCTTGGAGGTCGGTGGAGGTATATACCACCTCTCCGTCGGCATTGACGATGCTGAACGAGCACTCAGAGTCGGTGTCCCATCCAGAGTAGATGTGGAACCAACCATGGTTCCATATGAAGTCGAGGTTGCCTTTCAGTAGAGGTAGGGTGACGGTCTTTTCCGAGCCTTCGTCCATGCCGACAATGGCGATGCGCTGGCCGCTTTCAGAGGTCACGCTGATGCAGGCGCCTTTCCAGCCGTCGCCACCGGCGTCATGAAGCTGGAAGGTGATGTCGCATTTCTCACCGACGATAACGCTGCGATAGACGGTTTGGCTGATACCGGCCTCGTTGGTGACGTAAACGGCATATTCGTAAAGACCGGGTTCAAGACCGTCATCCTCATATTCCATATCAGCACCCACTTGGGCATCAGTCAGTTCGGCTATGACTACACGATTGCGGCGAATGGTGACCGAAGTGATGGAGGTCAAGTCGTCGCCCCCCACCGTCAGCATCGGATTGGTCCATTGCAGTGTCACGCCGTCAAAGTTGACATTCTCAACGATTTGCATGTTGGCAATGCTGTCGGGACGGCTGTAGTATTCGCCCTGCTTCGGAACAATGTGGCCGGTGAAGCCCGTCTCCGTGTTGAAAGAATAGCTCGTGTAATTGAGCGCACCGATGGGGCGCCAAGCGTTGTCTTGACCGCTTAACCCCCAGTTGAAGTGGAAGTAGTCGTTTTCGTCGTAGCCGTCACACACGAAAGCATGACCGATTCCGTAATTGTCATCGGAACCGCTGTAAAACAAGGGCAAATGCTCGTCCAAACCGCCATCTTTCAGCATTTGGGCCCATTCCTCGTTGCTGTAGTGATTCCCGTTTCCGTCTTTCTGCTTATACACGTCGCAGTTGTAGCGGAAATAGCTGCGCAGGGCACTGCCCACAACTCCAGAAGTGGAAACACTGGAGTAAGGGCCATATACCATCTCGACGGCAATGCCGATATGGCGCAGGAGTTGGGCAATGTAATAATAGTCTTCTTCAATACTGAGCGAATCAAGGGTATAAGGCATCAGCTCGAAATGATAGTCAGTCTCGCCGAAGTTGGCGGTTTGTTGGCCATAGCCTCCTGAAAAAGAGTAGGAATGGGATCCTTCTCCGTGATTGGGCCAGTCGTGGTATTTCATCACCATGCCCAGAGCTGTGGCGATGCAACCGGCATAAACATGACCGCCTGGGCCTTGCGGGTCTTCAGGACATTGGCTGTTCCATGGGGAGTCCTGATCCCAAAGCGTTTGACAAAGCGGCCCTACCACGGCACGTGCCTGATAAACCGATTCCCATTCAGCGATGATGTCAGGGGTGGCACTGAGGTCGTGCTCACGGACGTAGTGTATTTCCTCACAGAAATTGTTCAAAGTAAATTGGAATCCATCCGACACACGTTCAGGGTCGAAATGGCCCGTGGTGGAATAGGCCAAAACAGGCTTCACGCGGTCGTCGGCTGCCACGATGACAAAGCCTTCGCCGTTGCTCACGTTGAAGGCGTAATAGTCGGCAACCCCACGGTCGGCAACGGTGGCCGCCAATCGGAGTTGGCTTTTGCCAAGGAACTTGGCACCCAGTTGTTGAGCCTTCTGCTGGTCCACCGGACCGGCATTCATGCCGCCGATGGCAACGGCGAAGAGGCAAAGTGTAAGAATGAGCTTTTTCATTGTTTTTAAGAAATTCAGGACAAAAATAGTTATTTGTACGATATCATACAAAAACTATCTTTGCAAATTGAAATATCCCTTATATCATCTTTCAACCGCAGTTTCAAGGCAATATTTGGGATGACCCCATCGGAATTCCGAAGAACGAAAAAGTAATACAACTAACAGCTTATTCAAATCAGATTTTGATGCGAATATCATTATTTTTTACATCATATCTTGCAAATAAGAGATATTTTGTATTTTTGCGGCGAAAAACAAAATGATTCGCTTCAATTATTGACATGAAAACTCCGTATTGGATATGGCAATATGCCGAATGGCCTCATTTCTGCTGGAACAACGACAGTATCATTGCTTCATTGGCGCAGGTTCGCAAAAAACAAGGACGGTTGTTGGGCTTGATGGATGGCTTGGGGTTTGACGTGCAGAGTGCCTCTTCGCTCGAAGTGATGACTGAGGACGTGCTGCGCAACAGCGAGATAGAAGGTCTGCTCCTCAATGCCGATCATGTGCGTTCTTCGGTGGCACGTCACCTTGGACTTGACATTGGCGGATTATCCCATTCGGACCATTATACCGAAGGTGTAGTGCAGGTAATGATGGATGCCGTACAACAATCCGACACGCCATTGACAGAAGAACGACTATTTAACTGGCACGCTGCGCTGTTTCCTACTGGAAGAAACGGCATCATACCGATTACCGTGGCGGCATGGCGAACAGGCGAAGAGCCTATGCTTGTGGTGAGCGGTGCCATGGGAAAGGAGAAAATCCACTATGAGGCACCACCGTCGGACGATATGCCCCGTCAGATGCAACAGTTTATACAATGGTTCAACAGCGAGCCCACCACCGACCCTGTGATTAAGGCCGCCATTGCGCATCTATGGTTCGTCAACATACATCCCTTTGACGACGGCAACGGCCGTTTGACACGCACGCTCACCGATATGCTGTTGGCGCGAGCCGATGGATCACCAAGGCGTTTTTATAGTATGTCGGCGGCCATTTTGCGCGACAAGAACAATTACTACGACCTGCTGGAATACATGGGCAAACACGGAATGGACATTACACGTTGGCTTTTGTGGTTCTTGCAAACCATGGAAAACGCCATCGACACCGCGGTCGAGAAAACCCAACGGGTGGTTCGGGAATCGTTGTTTTGGCAGAAACACCGCACTGTCGTGTTGAACGAAAGGCAAATCAAAGTCATCAATCGTCTTTGGGATGGATTTGAGGACAAACTCAACACCAGCAAATGGGCCAAGATGACCAAGACCTCCTCGGCTACCGCCTTGCGCGACATACAGGACCTTGTTGACAAAGGCATCCTTCGCCGTACCAAAGAAGGCGGGCGTAGCACAAATTACGAGTTGGTTGATTGATCTTTTTGGCAAACCATTTTTTATCTTAAATTATTTATCCGAGTCTTGCGAATGAATATTATTTTTTTGTAATTTTGCAGCCCATTTTGGAGTTGGTATATAGAGGGTGGGTATTCTATTGAATTTCAAGCAAATAAAGATATTAACAAAACAAAAATCATTTAAACTTTATGAAGAAAAAGAATTTACTTATGACATTTTTGCTCGCCGCTCTGGCTTTTGGAGGGGTGATGGGACAAACATCTCTGCCTTATCCACAAGGTTTTGAAGGCTCAAATAATCTCCCAACAGGATGGACCAATTTAGAAAGCACATCATCAGTTAACACACAAACAGCTTATGTATTGGAAGGCTCTAAATCACTTAGAATGAGTGGTTCCACAACTGATGCCAGAGTTATTTATTTGCCACAATTCACGGAAGAAGCCAATGCGTTACAAATTACATTTAACCATATGGCAAGTGGTACTACTAGTGGCAATTTACATATAGGTTACGTAACTGATATTAGCGATGCATCATCTTTTGTTTCAGTTCAATATTATGCTGCTTCAACACATACAATGTGGAATGAAGAGTATATAACTATGACATCAGCACCATCAGGTTCACGCATTGCATTCAAACACGAACCCACTGGTTCCTCTTCATATGTATACTGGTATATTGATGACATTACTGTTGAAAAGATTGGTTCATGCATGAAGCCAAGAACCTTGGAATGCACAACTTACAGTGAACATACAGCGACACTTGCATGGACAGCTGGCGCTGACGGACAAGAAGATTTCGATATTGTGATATCAAATGTGGCTTTAGCCGATCCATCAACTGGTACAATTCATGCATTAACAAATCTTGAGCAACTAACCTATAATGCTACTGGCTTAAGCACACAAACAACATATTACGCATACGTACGCGCAAACTGCGGTGAAAGCCAAAGTCTATGGGAAAAAACAACTTTCACAACAGCATGCGGTGCGGTTGACCTTACCTATTCTTATGGTTTCGAGGATGAATCAGCCTTAGATTGTTGGACGCTCAACAATTGCCACAGCAATACAAAAATTACTACAGGCTATCCAAATAGCGGTTCTAAAAAATTTACTTTTAACAATGATTCAAGCAAAAATCCACAAACCTTAATAACGCCAGAACTTAACACAAACGAAGATGGTGTTTCAGTAGAGTTGTATTACAGAGCTTCTAGTGGCGGCGGTACACCTAAACTTAAAATAGCATATTCGACAACCGACAACAATGTTGCAAGTTTCGATTGGACAAATTGCATTGAAGTTACAGCTAACACAACATCTTACAATAAATTAGCTTGTGATTTCCAAGTTAATGGTATTAATTATATTGCCATTCAATTTGACCGCAATGGCAGCAGCTATCATATTTATATAGACGATATTAGAATTTCAGATATTCCTGCAGTAAACCTTCCATACGAATATGGCTTCGAGGACGCTTTGGAAATGGATAAATGGAGGATGCAAAACTGCTATAGCACTACAGGCATTAAAGATGTTAGTCACACAGGTTCGTATGGATTCGGTTTTGTTTATAGCGGTAGTAATGCGACACAGTATTTAATAACACCACTTTTAAAAGGCACATCCAATGGTGCACTTATTAGTCTGTATAAAAAAGTTGCAAGCACTAATGGCAATTTACAATTTGGTTATTCAACAGGAGATAATGTTATAAGCAGTTTCACATTTGGATCTGTAATATCTGAAACAGATTCAGATTTCAAATATTATGAATTCTATTGCCCAGCAAATACAAAATATATTTGCATAAGATACAATGGCTCAAGTTATACAAATTCAACATTATATATTGATGACATCCGTATTGTGACTTTTGACAAAGTGTCAAATGGTTTAAATTGGTATAATACAGCAGATTGGAATCCTACTGGGGTGCCATCAGCAACTGACAATGTGTATATCCAGCATGACATGACAATTCCTAATGAATGTGTCGCTACTGCAAACGATATCACAATAGGCAAAAGCGGCTCTCTCACAATCGCCGAAGGCGGACAACTCATTTGCAACAACGCTGTTCAAGCAACAGTAGAGAAAAATATTATCGGTGTTGGCCAAGACAACTGGGAAGCACCTTCGGGCGCTGATGGTTGGTACTTCATCGCTTCACCTGTCAATGGCGCTGCTTTCCCAACTGGTTCTGTTGCCACCCAAGATATTTACCAATTAGACTGGGCTAATTCCCAATGGCTCAATCTTCAAAAAGATGCACACAACTCATTGCTTGATGCTGGCTTCCAGCGTGGCACAGGTTACCTCTATGCAAGCAAAGCTGGTAACACCCTCAGCGTGGCAGGCGAGATACAACCGCTCTCTGGTAGTGACAATGCAACAGTCACACTCGCAACTACAGGTTGGAACCTTATCGGTAACCCACTTACTTGCAAAGTTACAGTTGATAAAGCATTTAGTGAATTGAACAATGCTTCTTCAGTCACAAATCAAGATGCAGGTGCCGCTATCAATCCTTTCCAAGGTATTGCAGTGTATGGTACTGCAGGTGATGTGGTTACATTCACTAAAGCCACATCACAAAATGCCGTTGCTCCAAGCAACAACGCATTGCAGATGACATTGTCACAGACAGTCGCATCAAGAGGCACCATTTCATCGGAAGTTGTTGATAATGCCATTGTGAAATTCAACGGTAACAGCAGCCTGCCCAAGTTCTCGATGCTTGAAGGCAAAGCCAAACTTTACATCCCGCAAAACGGCGAAGACTACGCCATCGTGAGTTCTGAGGCCCAAGGCGAAATGCCTGTCAACTTCAAGGCTAACGAAGATGGTCAATACACCCTCACGGTCAATGCCGAGAACGTGGAAATGAACTACCTCCACCTCATCGACAACATGACTGGTGCCGACATCGACCTGATGGCCAACCCGAGCTATACCTTTGATGCCAACGCTACCGACTACGCTTCGCGCTTCCGCATCGTGTTCAGCGGCAATGGCGTTGAGGAGAACCTGAACGAAAGCGACAACTTCGCCTTTATCGGAAGCGACGGACAGCTCGTCGTCAGCGGTACGGGCACCATCCAGATCCTCGATATGATGGGCAGAGTGATCAGCACCAAGAGCATTGAAGAAAACATCAGCACCAATGGAATGACCCCAGGCGTTTATGTGTTGAGACTGATCGGTAATGAAACGAAGACACAAAAGATTGTTGTGAGATAAAAGATAAAAAATAAAAAATAAAAGATAAAAGATAAAAGACAAAAGTTACATACTATGAAAAAGACCTTATTAACTATCGCAATCATTCTCGGAATGACTCTCAGCACTTTCGCCCAAGAAAGGGGTCTGTTCAGTGTTGGGTCAAACTACGAATCAGACACTTATTACAACGACCGTGAAGGTGGCGACGTCCCGGTTTTCGGTCTTCCCGGCTCACACGGCAGCGACGAGGACCAGGCCACCCCAATTGGCAGCGGCGCTTTGCTGCTCATCGGCTTTGGCGCAGCCTACGCCTTGCGCAAAAAGAAATCGATGCTTACCGTTGCCCTGCTGTTTTGTACCCTGGCAACATTTGCCCAAGACTGGAATTTTGTCAATTCCTTCGGCACCTCCACGGGCCGCCAACACGCTGTGGCCTGTGATGGCGAGAACATCTATACCGCTGCATGGGGCAAGTCGTCAACAGTGCTTCACATGTTCTACAAATACGACCTCAACGGCAACCTCCTCGACGAGTTCGACGTCGCCGGTGTCACCAACTCCGACTACTTCCTGCGCGACATGACCTTCGACGGCACCTATTTCTATGGCTGCGACGCCCACACGGGCACCATCTGGTGCTATGACCTCCACAACAAATCCTTGGTCACCTCAAACTGCATCAACACCAGCTATACTGAACTCGGCACCTGCACCTACGACCCTGTGAACGACGCTTTCTGGGTTGGCGAGAGAGCCGCCGGCAGCAGCCCCAACCTCCTGCTCAACCTCAAACTCGTGAGCCGCAACGGTCAGACGATTCAAACAGCTACAGCGGCCAGCCTTGGCGGTCACACCGTTCACGGCACCGGCTATTTCATCGATGAGAACGGCGGACATCACCTCTTGCTGAATGCCGTTGAAGGCTTCACCGATCATGTTTTCGATTACAACATCGACACCGACGTCTTGAATCCTAATTTCATCTTCGACTTCTCAACGACACCTGGTTGGGGTGCGGCTTGCTCGGCAGGCGGCGCTTATATCGGCGAAGTTGACGGCGCACAATATTTCTTCGGCGACGTTGACAAGAGCCCCAACCTCATCGGCATTTATGCCTTGGGTTCATACACTCCTGTGGTTCCCACTCCACCCGAGGGCAACATCCTGTTTGACTTCAACGAAGGCATCATGCACATGAACACCATCGACGGCGACGGCGACGGCTACAACTGGGATATTCGCCAAAACTGGGGCAACACCGAAAACCCCTACAGCGTAACCTCGGCATCAGTCGATTTGTATGAGGCACCTCTGTTCCCTCAAAATTACCTTGTGACCCCTTATAAGCTCGACTGCGAGCAAGTGATATTCAGCGCTTGCGTACAAGACGCCACCCATCCCAACGAGCATCTCGGCGTAGCCGTGTCAACCACCGTGGGCGACGACGCCGCTGCATTCACCGTTGTTTGGGATGTTGACATGACCGCCAAGGAAGCCGGCAACTGGTATCAGTATAACGTTGACCTCAGAGACTACCAAGGCCAAGACATCTACGTGGCCATCGTTCACTACAACTGCACCGACCAGTTCATGGTCAACGTTGACGACATTAACCTCATCAGGCAATACGATCCTACCTGGAATGTCAACGAGAATGTCACAACCACATGCCACGTCTTCCCCAACCCCGCCAGCGAATTCCTCATGGTTGAAAACGACGTCACCGTAAACCACTATGAGGTTTACAGCATCACCGGTGCCATGGTCGTGAGCAAGCCTGTTGACGAGAAGTGCTTCAACGTCAACGTGAGCGAGCTGCCCGCCGGCACCTATCTCATCAAGATGACTTCGGAAGGCATGATCCAAACCCGACGCTTCGTGAAGAAGTAAACGGCAGAACAATCCAATGAAAAAGCATATATTCATCCTTTGTGCCATAGTACTCAGCTTGAGTGCTATGGCACAACACAAAATACAGCTGCGGTCAACAGACAAGGCTGTTTGTGAAAAAAGCGACATGACGGGGCTGAAGGCCTCGTTTTCGTTCTCAGGCCTTGAGACTCGCGAACTGCAAAGCGAGCGTGGCGTTTTCTCGACGCTCACCATGCCCAATACCGTCATCGGTGGCAACGAAGGCGAACCTCAAATCCCCGTCGTGAACCAGCTGATCGCCATACCGTTTGGCGCTTCGCCGAACATTCGAATAACTCATTATTCCACAACGGATTACAACCTTAAGGAATACGGCATCCACAGGCTGTCGCCCCGTCAACCCGACTTTTTTAAGGACGAGAAACCCGAAAACATCGTTTTCGCATACAACGAAGCCGCCTATCAAACCCGAGGCCTGCGTTCGGAACCCGTGGCTCGTATCGACGTGGAAGGCACCATGCGTGGCGTTCGTGTGGGACAGGTGAGCATTGAACCCGTCAGCTATGACCCCGTCAGCAACACGATTCGTGTGTTCAACGACATTGAGGTGGAAGTCACTTTCGACGGAGCCGATGCCAGAGCTACGAAAGATATGTTGGTGAAGACCTACAGCCCATATTACACGGGGATTTACGACCAATTGTTCAACGGCCGTGGCCTCAGGGATATTTACGAAGAGCATCCCGACCTGTGGACCGCTCCCGTGAAGATGCTGGTCATTGCCAACCGCATGTTCGAGAACTGCATCCAAGATTGGGTGGCATGGAAGACCTTGAAGGGCATTTACGTGGATGTGAACTATACCGACGTTATCGGCACCACCGCTGAGGAAATCCAAAGCTTCATCCGCGACAAGTACGCCCAAGACGCGCCCACCTTCCTGATGATCATGGGCGACCAGGCTCAAGTGGCACCCTCCGGCATTGGTGCCAAGACCGCTTGCGTCACCGACCTGTTTTATTCAAGCGTCGATGACGACCAGTTTCCCGACATGTTCCACAGCCGTTTGTCGGCCGAGACCGTTGCCCAGATGACGGCCATGCTCAACAAAGGCATGGAATATGAGCAATACACCATGCCCGACCCGAGCTATCTGAACAACGTGCTTTTCGTGGCCGGTTACGACAATACCGGTTGGGACCTTACCGTGGGTCGTCCCACCGTTTGGTATGCCACCAACTATTATTACAATACCGAGCACGGCTTCGCCAACGTCAATGAGTATAGCCATGGCTCCTTTGACAACTGCTACACCTACCTGAACTCGGGTGTCGGTTTTGCCAACTACACGGCTCATGGTACCGAGTCAAGCTGGATGAATCCGGAATTCACCGTTGACGACATCAACAACCTGACCAACGAGCACAAGTATTTCCTGGCCATGGGCAACTGCTGCAAGACAGGAAACTGGGGTTTTGAAACTCCCTGTTTTGGTGAGACGATGGTGCGTGCCGAAAACAAGGGTGCATACGCCTACATCGGTTCCTGCCCGAGCACCACTTGGTTCAACGACTACTATTTCGGTGTGGGTGCCACTACCCATGCCGACGGCACCATGCCCACTTACGAAGAGACCACCATGGGCTGCTACGATGCCATCTGGAGAGATGATGCCTACAACACCGTTTGTTCCATTCTTTACACCGGCAATCTCGCAGGCAACGCAGCCCGGGCACTTGGCTATCCTGTTCATTGCAATCCGCTCTACTATTGGGAAGCCTATCATGTGTTGGGCGACGGTTCCATCATGCCGTATCGCGTGAAACCCACAAACAACATCGTGAGCCATTTGGATGTTCTTCCCCTCAATATCGACACCTATGAGGTGGATGCCGTTCCAGGCTCATACGTGGCCATTAGCAAGGACGGCGTGCTGCTCGGCACCGCACTCGTAGGAGCATCAGGCAGGGCCTACGTCCCCATTACTCCTGTGACCACGGCTTGCGATGTCACCCTCTGTGTGACCGCTCCTCAACACATTCCTTATATTGAAATCATACCCGCAGCTCTCGTTGAGGGTCCCTATATTTCAGCTGACAGCTTCACGCCAACCATTGCCCATGTTGGCGACATTACCGACCTAAGCATCAGTTTCAAGAATGTGGGTAACGAGGCCACTACGGGCATCACCACCGTCACCTTGACCTCTGAGGATCCCAAAGTGGTCATTGACAGCGACGTCAACACCTTTGGGGCTTTGGATCCTTCCGGCATTACGACCGTAAGCGGCTTCCAATTCCACATTGTTCAAGGGGTGGCCGATGGTGACCATGTGACCATCCATTATGCCGCAGCCAATGGTGCCAAGACCTGGGAAGGCAACATCGTCATCAATGCCAACGAGGCTGTTTTGGCCTATCATGACATTCACTGGGACGGCAGTTTCGTCCCAGGTGAAACAGTGACAATGACTGTCAGGTTTAAGAACAAAGGGCACTACCAAGCTACCGATGCGGTGGCTACCATGAGTTCCACCAATGAAAATATCACCATTTCAAATCCATCCATTTCAGTCGGCACCATTGCCGTGGATGAGATGGTGACTTGCCAGTTCACGGCTACTATTAATGCCAATTGTCCCGAGGATGAACAAATTCCTGTCACCTTCACTTTGGAAGCCAATGGCGGACTGTCGGTGCAAGGCCATGAGACCTTGAAAAATTCCTGCAAGGTTGTCTTCGAACTCAGCGACTCCTACGGTGACGGTTGGAACGGCAACAAGTTGACCGTTTCGTTCGACGACGGCAGCCCCTCGCAGGAGCTCACTATCGAGAAAGGCGGTGGTGCTTTCTATGAATTGGAAATCGGTCACGGCGTTCATGTGACGTTGACCTGGCACTCGGCAAGTATGGCCAGTGAGTGTTCCTTCGTCGTGAAATACGAGAACGACTTCGTGATTTATCAAACGAACGGCACCCCCGTCTCCGGTGTGCTCTATGAGTTTGACTGCGACTGTGCTTCGGCCTATCAGACTTATACGGTCACGGTTGCTCCCGATGTTACTGGGCATGGCACGGTCACGGGAGGCGGTGTGTTCGACTATGGGCAAAGTTGCACGGTAACGGCCGCACCTGCCGAAAACTATTTCTTCATCAATTGGACTTTAAACAACAATGTGGTTTCCTATACGACTTCCTATACTTTCAACGTCACAAGCGACATGGATTTGGTGGCCCATTTTGTGGAGGGTCGCGTGATTGGCGAAGGCGGCGATGCAACAAACGAATACCTACCGAGTTACAGTTTGTACAAAAACACATTGTCCGAGCAAATCTATACTTCCGAAGAGTTTGGCGATGCAGGTGTCATTACCAGCATTGCTTTCTATAATGGCGGCTCGGAAAAGACGCGCTACTACGACTTCTATATGAAAAACTCGTCGAAGGAAACCTTCACCGGACATTATGATTGGGAAAGCATTTCCGCTGCCGACAAGGTGTTTAGCGGCTCTGTTACGATGGTGGCCAACGACTGGACAGAAATCACATTGAATCCACCATTCTTCTATGACGGTACATCCAATGTGGTGCTTGTCGCTAACGACCATACGACTACTTCAATCACTTCCGGCATGAAGTGTCGCGTGTTTGATGCCCCAAATCAGGCCATTCGCGTATTTAACGATAATGCGAATTCGAACTACGACCCGATGAACACTTCGACCTATTGGGGGACAATCATGAATGTGAAAAACCAGCTCCGTATCACTAAAGCGGCGCCATCCACTGAGCCTGTCAACATCACGGCGAGTGCCAGCCCCGCCCTGGGCGGTACGGTGACTGGAGGCGGTGCCTACACCTTTGGCGAAACCTGCACGCTCACAGCTACAGCCAATACAGGTTACTTTTTCATCGGTTGGACCGAAAACGATGTAATCATTTCCAACGATTCGGAAATCAGCTTTATGGCTCTAAACGACAGGACACTTGTGGCCACATTCATCCAAGCTATGGAAATAGGCACAGGTGAAGCCAACAACAACTATTTGCCGAGTTACAGTTATTACAATTATGCATTGAGTCAGCAGATTTACACGGCTGAAGAAATCGGCATGGCTGGAACCATCTCATGCATGGCTTTCTACAACGAAGGATCAGAGAGAACACGTACGTATGATTTCTACATGGCCACCACGGAGAAGTCGTCCTTCAGCAGCGATACCGATTGGATTACGATGACTGCATCCGACAAGGTGTTCAGCGGCAGCGTCACCATGACCGCCAATGCTTGGACTTTCGTTGTGTTTGACACTCCGTTTGAGTATGACGGCACATCCAATCTTGTCCTTGTGGCTGACGATAATACAGGCAATTCTGTCTCTACTTCGCCTCACATGGCTTGCTCGGTTTACAGCACAAGTACAGGTCAAGCCATATATTCGTACAAATCTTTGGATTATAACCCGCTGTCTCCTCCGACCACTTCAGGCGCCACCAGTTGGAATCCGACCGCCAACGCTGTTTTATCGGTGAAGAACCACCTACTTCTTGGCATTTCGTCAGCGCAAGCCCCGACCATAACAATCAACGCCTATAGCGGCAACGGCGGCTACCACCTCATTTCCGTTCCCTTCGAAGAAGTCAATCCCGAAGCCGTGGAGCACATGCTTGACAACAACTATGACCTATATAGGTTTGACGAAAGCCAAGAATCCGAATGGATCAATTACAAGGCTGGCAGTTACAACCTTGAAGCGGGCAAAGGTTACCTTTATGCCAACAGCGATGATGTGACTCTATCCTTCACGGGAACACCATACAGTGGCAACGGCGAGGTCGCTTTGGCTTATACCCCAAATGCCGAATTTGCCGGTTGGAACCTCATTGGCAACCCGTATGCCAGCAGTGCTACTTTGGACATACCATACTATAGGTTGAACGCTGAAGGCAATGATTTGAATACAGCGACTGAAGATATTGCAGTCGGTGCTATGGAAGGCGTGTTTGTGCAAGCAACTGCGGCCAACCAAAAGGCCACCTTTACGGCTCAAACCAGCAAAGCAGGACGACAAGCCATCGCTCGCACCAACATCATCGTCTGCGACAACAAGGGCAACGTGTTAGACAACGCCATCATCCGTTTCGACGGCGGATTGACCCTCGGCAAGTTCCAGCTGAACGCCAATAGCACCAGGGTCTATTTCTCCCAGGATGGCAAGGATTACGCCATTGTCAATGCTGACGGCAAGGGCGAAATACCCGTCTATTTCAAGGCTGAAAAGAACGGCACCTATACATTGACCGTCACTACACCTATCAACTCAACTCTCCACTTAATCGACAACCTCACGGGTGCCAATGTGGATTTGCTTCAAACCCCGAGCTATAGCTTCAATGCCAAAACAACCGACTATCCCAGTCGATTCAAGTTGGTGTTCGGCACTGGGCAAGACGATGACAACTTCGCCTTCATCAGCAACGGGCAAATCATCCTCATTGAGGACGCATGCGATGCGTCCCTCCAGGTGGTTGACATGTTGGGACGCATCCTCGTTTCACGTAGAGACGGTGCATGTGCCATCTCTACAGACGCAATACCTGCTGGTGTGTATGTGCTCCGCCTCATCAATGGCGAAAATGTAAAAACCCAAAAGATTTTTTTAATTAAATAAACTCCTTATTACAAAAAGATTGTATATTTGCAATCCGATGATACACAAAAACACACCATCGGAAATCAATGATAATCAAGGAATCGAGACGGTTGCTATTCGGCGACCGTCTTTTTTTTGCAATCTAAATACTAAACACTATAAGCCATGTCCATCTCGTTGAAAAACCGCAGCTTGATTTCCATCAGCGACTATACGCCTGAGGAGATCTGCCATGTTCTCGACATTGCGGAGGACTTTGAAAAGAATCCGCACCAGAACCTACTCAACGGGCGCATCATTGCCTCGTTGTTCTTTGAACCATCCACACGTACCCGACTGAGTTTCGAGACCGCCATCCAGCTTTTGGGCGGCAACGTCATCGGCTTCAGTAGCACTTCGGGCACCAGCGTCCAAAAGGGCGAGTCGTTGGCTGACACCATCACCATGGTCGCCAGCTATGCCGACCTCATCGTGATGCGCAACCCCATCGACGGTTCAGCCCGTCTCGCCTCCGAAGTGTCGAAGGTGCCTATCATCAATGCAGGCGACGGCTCCAACCAGCACCCCACTCAGTGCATGCTCGACCTTTACAGCATCCGTAAAACCCAGGGCACGTTGGAGAACCTTGAGATCACCCTGGTTGGCGACTTGAAGTACGGCCGCACCGTGCATAGTCTTGTGGAGGCCATGAGCCATTTCAACGCCAAGTTCAACCTGGTGTCGCCCGTGGAGCTGAAGCTGCCGAGAACCGTGAAACAACATATCAAAGATGCACATTTGGAATATGAACAGTTTACCGAGTTGGAGGAGGTCATCCCCCACTCCGACATCATCTATATGACCCGTGTGCAACGCGAGCGTTTCCCCGACCCGCTGGAATACGAGAAGGTGAAGAACTCCTATGTTCTTCGCAACGCCATGCTGGCCAACGCCAAGCCCAACTGCCGTATCCTGCACCCGCTGCCACGCGTCAACGAAATCCATGTCGATGTGGATGCCAACCCGAAAGCCTATTACTTCCAGCAAGCCCAAAACGGAGTATATGCACGTCAGGCACTGATTGCCGCAATTTTGGGTCTCAAATAGCATTAAATCTTTGAATCTTAAATCTTTAAATTCAAGAAAATGGAAAAGAAAAAAGAACTGACCGTCAGCGCCATTGAGAATGGCACGGTCATCGACCATATCCCCGCCGACAAAGTGTTCCAGGTCGTAAAGATATTGGGCTTGGACAAAGTCAGCAACCCGGTGTATTTCGGCACCAACGTCGAGAGCAAGAAATTCGGCACCAAAGGCTTCATCAAAGTGTCCGATAAATACTTCGATCCAGAAGAGTTGAACAAGATCGCGTTGGTGGCACCCACCGCCTCCATCATCGAGATCAAGGACTTTGAGGTGATCCGCAAGCAAACGGTGCAGATCCCGGAAAGAATCGAGCACATCGTAAAGTGCTTCAACCCGAACTGCGTCACCAACAAGGAGCACGACATCGCCACCAAGTTCCGCGTGAAGCATGTTGACGGCAAGCTCCGACTGGTATGCCACTACTGTGAGAAATACACATCAGAGGAGAACATTGAATTCATCTGATCATGAAAAAACCATTGTTGATCGTCATTGGCATCCTTGCCCTCGCCCTCATCTGGGGTATCAGCACCTATAACGGGTTTATTAAAACCGAAGAAAAGATGACACAGGCATGGTCGCAGGTGGAGAACGTTTATCAGCGCCGCATGGACCTTATTCCCAACCTCATTGCCGTTGTAAAAACGTATTCCAACTACGAGAGCGGGACTCTGGTAGATGTGGTTGAAGCCAGGGTACTTCAGGCATCATCGGTGAAGATCAATCCGGATGCCATGACACAAGAGCAGCTGTCGAGTTTCGAGGAAACTCAACAGCTGCTCGGCAATGCCGTCAATGACGTCATGGTATCGATTGAGAACTATCCCGACCTGAAAGCCGTTGACGCGTACCAGACCTTTCTGGCCCAATACACGGGATGCGAAAACCGCATTTATGTGGAACGCACCCGCTATAATGAAATGGTGAAGGACTACAACAAGTCAGTCCGCAACTTCCCAAGCAGCCTTATCGCAGGATGGTTCGGGTTTGAGACACATCCTTATTTCCAAACTATGCTTGCGCCTTCGGTCCCATGGTGAACGGCGGGATCATCTCGCCACCCACTTCCTTGATAGTGCCGAATTGCGATTCATATTTGCTCAGATTGTCAGCCAAAGCTTTGTATAAGCGCTTGGCATGCTGAGGTGTCATCACGATTCTCGACTTCACCTTTGCTTTCGGGGTGCCTGGCATCAGGCTTACGAAATCCAGGATAAACTCCGATGGTGAATGGGTGATGATGGCCAAGTTGGAATAAACGCCACCAGCCACCTCGTCGGTCAATTCAATATTGATCTGGTTTTTTTGTTTTTCTTCCATATCCTTTGTTTTTGTTTGTTGTTAAAAAATGTAGAGACGCGCCGTGGCACGTCTCTACAATTGTTTTACCCTAAGGGATTAATCAGCGAGCACAGCGCCTTTTTCCTTCAGTGCCTCATATTCCTCGCGCGAAGCGACGATCAGGTCGTCATATTCACGGAGACCGGTACCGGCAGGAATCTTATGGCCGACGATGACGTTCTCCTTCATGCCAAGCAGATAGTCTGTCTTGGCACTGATGGCGGCGTTCGTCAGAACCTTGGTGGTTTCCTGGAATGATGCGGCTGACATGAAGCTGTCGGTCTGCAGAGCGGCACGTGTGATACCTTGCAGGATCTGGCTTGCCGTGGCAGGCTCGGCGGGACGGGTCTCAACCAGCTTGAGGTCTTTACGCTTCAGCAGCGAGTTCTCGTCACGCAGCTTCATGGCCGAGATGATCTGACCGGCGGACAAGTTCTCGGAGTCGCCTGGATCGGTGACCACCATCTTGCCGTAGATCTCGTCGTTCTCTTCTTGGAAGGCCAACTTGCTCACCAACTCACCCTCGAGGAAGCGGGTGTCGCCAGGTTCCATGATCTCAACCTTACGCATCATTTGACGTACGATGACTTCAAAGTGCTTGTCGTTGATGGTCACACCTTGTGAACGATACACGCTCTGGACCTCGTTGACGATGTATTCCTGAACCTTCATCGGGCCCATGATGGCGAGGATGCTGGCAGGTGTGATGGCACCGTCAGACAGCGGCTGACCAGCTTTCACGTAGTCGTTCTCCTGAGCAAGGATCTGCTTGGAGGTAGGCACGAGATAACGCTTCTGGTCGCCAGTCTTGGAGGTGATGACGATCTCACGGTTGCCACGCTTGAGTTTCTTCTCAAGGTGAACGGTACCGTCGATTTCGGACACCACAGCCGGGTCGGAAGGATTACGGGCCTCAAACAGCTCGGTGACACGCGGCAGACCGCCGGTGATATCGCCGCCGCCAGAGACGTTACGCGGGATACGGACCAGTTGGTCACCAGCCTTGATGTCATCCTTCTCTTCGACAACCACGTGGGCGTCAACAGGAAGGTCATACACAGCCACAACCTCGTCGTTCTTGTCAACGATCTCGATTTGAGGATTCTTGGTACCACGCTTACCTTCGATGATCACGCGCTCGCTAAATCCAGTCTCAGCAATGGTCTCGCTGTGGTAGGTAACGCCCTCGACAACGTTGACGAAGCGAACCTTACCCGCACATTCTGAAACGATGGTTGCGTTGTAGGGGTCCCATTCGAAGATCTTGTCGCCCTTCTTGACCTCAGCGCCGTTGGCGAAATACAACTTGGCACCGTAAGGAATGTTGACGGTCATCAGGACAACGTTGGTATTCTTGTCATGGAGTTTCATTTCAGCGGAACGGCCGATCACGATCTGGCACTTCACGCCGTCGCGTTCAGCGTCAACAGCGCGGAGCTCGTCGATTTCAAGGACACCGTCGTACTTGGCTTCGGTGCTGTTGACCACCACGCCCTTCGATGCCTTACCACCTTGGTGGAAGGTACGCAGGGTCAGCTGGGTACCAGGCTCTCCGATGGACTGAGCGGCGATGACGCCCACAGCCTCACCTTTCTGAACCAGCTTGCCCGATGCCAGGTTACGACCATAGCAGTTGGCGCACACGCCGTGTTTGGCCTCGCAGGTCAACACGGAACGGATCTCGACGCTATCGATAGGTGATTCGTCAATGGCTTCGGCCAACTCTTCGTTGATTTCCTCACCACCAGCAACAATCAGTTCACCAGTGGTGGGGCTGAAGATGTCATGCAAAGCCACACGACCGAGGATACGATCGTAGAGCAATGAATGTTTGCCAGGTTCCTTGAGTTCTTCACCACGTGACACGGTCAAACCACGAAGGGTACCGCAGTCTTTGGTGGTGATGATGACATCGTGAGCGACGTCCACCAGACGACGGGTCAGGTAACCAGCGTCAGCGGTCTTCAAAGCGGTATCAGCCAAACCCTTACGGGCACCGTGGGTGGAGATGAAGTACTCCAACACCGACAGACCCTCTTGGAAGTTCGAAAGAATCGGGTTCTCGATGATTTCTGCTCCGCCTGAACCGGCTTTCATAGGCTTGGCCATCAGACCTCTCATACCGCAGAGCTGTGAGACCTGAGCCTCAGAACCACGGGCGCCGGAGTGCAGCATCATATAGACTGGGTTGAAGCCCTGGTCGTCGGATGACAGGATATCCATCACCTCCTTGGTCAGCTTGGTATTGACGTCGGTCCAAAGGTCAACGATCTGGTTGTAACGCTCGTTGGGACCCATGAAGCCCATCTTTTCGTATTCGCGGATCTCAGCAGCCTTGGCGTTGGCCTCGCTGATGAGTTTTTCCTTGGCGGCAGGAACAAGGACGTTGCCGAGGTTGAACGACAAACCGCCTTTGTAAGCCATGTAGTAACCCATGTTCTTGATGTCGTCCAAGAACTTGGTCGTGACGGCGGTACCGAGCAAACGGACCATCTCGCCGACGATGCTACGGAACGACTTCTTGGTCAACAGCTGGTTGATGTAGCCGTAGCCTTCAGGAACCACTTGGTTGAAAATGACACGACCCACGGTGGTCTCGATCTTCTTGGTAAGGATCTCACCGTTTTCGCGCACCTTGACACGGCAGTTGATGATGGCGTGCATGTCAACGCGCTTCTCGTTATGGGCAATAATGACCTCTTCAGGTGAGTAGAAGGACATGCCTTCACCCTTCACGATATGGTCAGGAGTGCTCTTACGGGGCTTGGTGATATAGTACAGACCCAACACCATGTCCTGTGAAGGCAGGGTGATAGGTGCACCGTTCGAAGGATTCAGGATGTTGTGCGAAGCCAGCATCAGGATCTGTGCCTCCAACACGGCAGCATTGCCCAGCGGTACGTGGACAGCCATCTGGTCACCGTCGAAGTCGGCATTGAAAGCCGTACATACCAACGGGTGCAGACGGATGGCCTTACCTTCGACCAGCTTGGGCTGGAACGCCTGGATACCCAGACGGTGCAGTGTAGGAGCACGGTTCAGCAGGATCGGGTGACCCTTGAGGATGTTCTCGAGGATATCCCAAACCACGGCTTCCTTGCGATCCACGATCTTCTTGGCTGACTTGACGGTCTTCACGATGCCGCGTTCGATCATCTTACGGATGACGAATGGCTTGAACAGCTCGGCAGCCATATCCTTAGGCAGACCACATTCGTTCATATTCAGATCCGGACCGACCACGATGACGGAACGGCCTGAGTAGTCAACACGCTTACCCAACAGGTTCTGACGGAAACGACCCTGCTTACCTTTCAAACTGTCGCTCAATGACTTCAGCGGACGGTTCGAATCGGTCTTGACGGCACTCGACTTGCGTGAGTTGTCGAACAGCGAGTCAACAGCTTCCTGAAGCATACGCTTCTCGTTACGCATGATGACATCGGGAGCGTTGATTTCAATGAGTCGTTTCAGACGGTTGTTGCGGATGATGACACGACGGTAGAGGTCGTTCAAGTCGGAGGTGGCGAAACGGCCGCCATCCAACGGGACGAGAGGACGAAGCTCAGGAGGGATCACCGGGACGATCTTAACGATCATCCACTCGGGACGGTTCTCCATGTGCTTGTTGGCCTCACGGAACGACTCAAACACTTGCAGACGCTTCAGGGCTTCCTGCTTGCGCTGTTGTGCGGTCTCCTTGTTAGCCCTGTCGCGAAGTTCAAACGATTCCTTGTCGAGATCGAGTCTTGACAGGAGGTCGTAAATGGCCTCGGCACCCATCTTGGCGATGAACTTGTTCGGGTCATCGTCAGGCAGGTACTGGTTCTCGATCGGCAACGATTCCAGCAGGTCGAGGTATTCCTCTTCGGAGAGGAACTCCATCTTTTCGACCTTGCGGTGTTCGGAATCGTTCGGGATCTCAACGCCTTCAAGTGCACCGGGTTGGATCACCACGTAACGTTCGTAGTAGATAATGGAATCGAGCTTCTTTGAGGGGATGCCCAGCAAAGCACCGATCTTGTTGGGGAGTGAACGGAAATACCAGATGTGGGCTACAGGCACCACCAGTTGGATATGACCCATGCGCTCGCGACGGACCTTCTTCTCGGTCACCTCGACACCGCAGTGGTCGCAGATGGTTCCTCTGTAACGGATACGCTTGTACTTACCGCAGTGGCACTCCCAGTCCTTCACGGGACCGAAGATGCGCTCGCAGAACAAACCGTCGCGCTCAGGTTTATAGGTACGGTAGTTGATGGTTTCCGGTTTCAGCACCTCGCCGTGCGAACGGGCAAGGATGGATTCCGGTGAGGCAAGACTTACCGTAATACTGGCAAAGTTGCTATTGATTGTGTTATTGACCATATAACTATCTCCTATATTTAATTCAACACATTACCATCTTTATCCTTAAAGGTCACTTCGAGACCCAGACCACGGAGTTCGTGGATCAAGACGTTGAAGGACTCAGGTGTACCTGGGGTCGGCATGTTGTCGCCCTTGACAATGGCTTCGTAAGCCTTGGCACGACCGACGACATCGTCCGACTTGACGGTAAGGATCTCCTGGAGCACGTTGCTGGCACCGAATGCCTCAAGTGCCCAGACCTCCATCTCACCGAAACGCTGGCCACCGAACTGGGCTTTACCGCCGAGCGGCTGTTGCGTGATGAGTGAGTATGGTCCGATGGAACGGGCATGCATCTTGTCGTCAACCATGTGGTGCAACTTCAGCATGTAGATGTAACCCACGGTGGCAGGCTGGTCGAAAGGCTCGCCGGTCTCGCCGTCGTAGAGCTGCACACGACCGTTCTTCGGAAGTCCGGCCTTCTCCATCAGCTCGTTGATTTGTTCCAAGGAAGCACCGTCGAAGATCGGGGTGGCGAACTTCAATCCGAGTTCGTGACCAGCCCAACCCAACACGGTCTCATAGATCTGACCCAAGTTCATACGTGAAGGCACACCCAACGGGTTCAACACGATATCGACCGGAGTACCATCGGCCAAGAACGGCATGTCCTCGGCGCGGACGATACGGGAGACGATACCCTTGTTACCGTGACGACCAGCCATCTTGTCACCAATCATCAGCTTGCGCTTCTTGGCGACATAGACCTTGGCCATTTGGATGATACCGTTCGGCAGCTCGTCACCAACGCTGGCGACATACTTCTCACGGTTGTACTTGCCTTGGACTTCCTTGAACTTAACGGAATAGTTGTCGATCAAAGTGGCAACCATCTCGTTCTTCTTGTCGTCGCTAGTCCATTTGTGCGGGTTGACGACGGTGTAGTCAAGATCCATCAAGGTCTTCTGTGCGAACTTGACACGCTTTGGAATGAGTTGCTCCTTGAAGTTGTTGTAAACGCCGGCGGATGTCGTTCCATTGAGGATGATCATCAGCTTCTCGACGAGTTTCTTCTTCAGGTCATCGAGTTCAACCTTGGCGGCTGCGTCGATGCGAGCCATGTCTTCCTTGTCCTTTGCCCTTGACTTGCGGTCCTTCTGCAGTCTGGAGAACAGGCGCTTGCCAATCACCACGCCCTTCATTGACGGGCCGGCCTTCAAGGAGGCGTTCTTCACGTCGCCTGCCTTGTCGCCGAAAATGGCGCGCAACAGCTTCTCTTCAGGAGTAGGATCGCTTTCGCCCTTAGGTGTGATCTTACCGATCAGGATATCGCCTTCGTTGACTTCGGCACCCACACGGATTAAGCCATGATCGTCAAGATCCTTGGTAGCTTCGGCACTGACGTTCGGGATATCGTTAGTCAGTTCCTCAAGACCACGCTTGGTGTCGCGCACCTCAAGGGTGAACTCCTCGACGTGGATGGAAGTAAAGAGGTCTTCCTTCACGATACGCTCTGAGATCACGATGGCGTCCTCGTAGTTGTAACCCTTCCAAGGCATGAATGCCACCTTGAGGTTACGTCCGAGGGCGAGGTCACCGTTCTGCGTACCATAACCCTGGGTGATGACATCACCTTTATGCACCTTCTGGCCACGGCGAACCGTAGGCTTGATGTTGATGCTGGTGTTCTGGTTGGTACGGGCGTACTTGGTCAGGTAATAAGTCTTGTAATCGTCGTCCATGCTCACCAGGCGTTCCTCATCCGTGCGGTCGTACTTGATCGTGATCTTGGTAGAGTCAACGAACACAACCTCACCCTCACCCTCGGCGGTGATAAGAACGCGGGAATCCTTGGCAACATAGCGTTCAATACCTGTTCCGACGATTGGGGCTTCAGGGTTCATCAGAGGCACAGCCTGACGCATCATGTTCGATCCCATCAAGGCACGGTTGGCATCGTCGTGCTCCAAGAACGGAATCAAGGAAGCGGCGATGGAAGCGATCTGGTTGGGACCGACGTCGATCAGCTGAATCTCTTCAGGTGAGACGATAGGATAATCGGCCACGTAACGGGCTTTGATAGCCTCTTCGGTGAAGTGACCGTTGTCGTCCATAGGCGTGATAGCCTGGGCGATAATCTTATTTTCTTCTTCCTCTGCGGTGAGATAGACAGGCGGTTGGCTGAAATCGACGGCACCGTTCTTCACCTCGCGGTAAGGCGTCTCGATGAAGCCGAGGCTGTTGATCTTTGCGAACACGCAGAGCGATGAAATCAAACCGATGTTAGGACCTTCAGGAGTCTCGATGGTACACAGACGACCATAGTGGGTGTAGTGTACGTCACGGACCTCGAAGCCTGCACGCTCACGCGACAGACCACCGGGACCCAGAGCGGAGATACGGCGCTTGTGCGTCACCTCCGACAGCGGGTTGGTCTGGTCCATGAACTGCGACAGCTGGTTGGTTCCGAAGAACGAGTTGATCACGGACGACAGCGTCTTGGCATTAATCAGGTCCATCGGGGTGAACACCTCGTTGTCGCGGACGTTCATACGCTCACGGATGGTGCGAGCCATACGGTTGAGGCCGACACCGAACTGGGCATACAGTTGTTCGCCCACGGTACGGATACGGCGGTTGCTCAAGTGGTCGATATCATCGACTTCGGCCTTGCCACTAAGCATCTCCACCAAGTACTTGATGATGGCGATGATGTCTTCCTTGGTAAGGACACGGATTTCAGGATCGATGTCGAGGTTGAGCTTGCGGTTGATACGATAACGACCGACGAGGCCGAGGTCGTATCTCTTGTCAGAGAAGAACAACTTCTCGATGATGCCGCGTGCGGTTTCCTCATCGGGCGGGTCTGCGCTGCGGAGCAAGCGGTAGATGTATTCCACAGCTTCCTTCTCGGAGTTGCAGGTATCTTTGTTGATGGTGTTGAAAATCACGGAGAAGTCGGAAGCTCTGCCTTCCTCATCCACGTCCTCCTCACGGTGCAGGAAGATGGTCTTGGCACCTGAGTCGATGATTTTCTGGATGTGTTCCTCTTCAAGGACGGTCTCACGCTCGATGATGACGTCGTTACGCTCGATGGACACACATTCACCGGTGTCTTCATTGACGAAATCCTCGAAATAGGAATGGAGCACACGGGCAGCGAGTTTACGTCCGAGGACGCGTTTGAGGCTGGCCTTGTTCACCTTCACTTCTTCGGTAAGGTTGAAGATCTCAAGGATTTCCTTGTCGGTTTCATAGCCGATGGCGCGCAGCAGCGTGGTGATCGGCAATTTCTTCTTACGGTCGATGTAGGCATACATCACGTCATTGATATCGGTCGAGAACTCCATCCACGAGCCTTTGAACGGGATGATACGGGCCGAATACAATGTCTTACCGTTGGCGTGTTGGCTTTGGCCGAAGAACACGCCGGGGGAACGGTGCAGCTGTGACACCACAACGCGTTCAGCACCGTTGATCACGAAGGTGCCTCGGGGTGTCATATAAGGGATCATTCCCAGATAGACATCCTGATCAACGGTCTTAAAGTCTTCATTATCCTCATCTGTGCATGAAAGTCTCAGTTTCGCCTTGAGCGGCACGCTGAAGGTGAGGCCACGTTCGATGCACTCCTCGATGCTGTAGCGGGGGGCGTCGATGTAGTAGTCGAGAAATTCAAGGATGAAATTGTTTCTCGCGTCAGTGATGGGGAAGTTTTCTGAAAAAACCTTGTAAAGGCCTTCGTTCTTCCTATTGTCGGGATTGGTTTCCAACTGGAAGAAGTCTCTGAACGACTGAAGTTGAATATCCAGGAAATCAGGATATTCGAAAGGTTTTTTAATGGACGCGAAGTTGATTCTTTCGGTAGTTGTTGCCAAGGTGTTTAGGTTTTAAGGTGTGTGAAGAGAAAATAAAGAACGAACGAAAAATAAGGAGCGAAAATCCTTAGTGCGAAAAAACGGCACAAACCTCAGTCCCTAAAATGGCTTGGGACTGAGGTTGAATGCCACGTTTTTTGCGGGAAATAAATCCTTCTTATTTGATTTCGACCTCTGCACCTGCTTCTTCGAGTTGAGCCTTAAGTGCATTAGCTTCGTCTTTGCTCACACCTTCCTTGATGGCCTTAGGAGCTGCGTCAACGAGTTCCTTAGCTTCCTTCAGACCGAGGCTGGTAAGTTCCTTCACCAGTTTCACAACGCCCAACTTAGCGGCGCCGGCTGACTTCAGGATAACATCGAAAGAAGTCTTTTCCTCAGCGGCGGCGGCGGCGCCACCAGCAGCGGGAGCGGCAACTGCAACAGCAGCAGCAGCGGGTTCAATACCGTATTCTTCTTTCAAAATGGTAGCGAGTTCATTTACTTCCTTAACAGTAAGATTCACTAATTGTTCAGCAAAAGCTTTAAGATCTGCCATTTTTAATTTATTTTTTAGAGTTTTACAATTAAATACTTATTTTCTTGCGAATGTTTACATTCAATTTTTTTATTCTGCCTTTTCTGACAACGTCTCGAGAATACCGGAGATCTTGTGTCCGCCTGACTGGAGGCCGCTGATGACGTTCTTCACAGGTGACTGCAACAGAGCGATGATGTCAGCGATGAGGTCGTTCTTCGACTTGATGTTGCAGAGGGTGTCGATCATGTCGTCACCGACGTAGCAGCACTCTTCGATGAAAGCGCCCTTCAGGATAGGACGGTCGTTTTTCTGACGGAAATTCTTGATCAGTTTGGCGGGGGCATTACCCGTCTCGCACAGCATCAATGCTGTTGAGCCCTTAAGGACTTCGTAAAGATCGTTGTACTCCTTGCCTTCCATTTGGAGCATGGCTTTGTGGAGCAGGGCGTTCTTTACAACGAGCATCTTGATGCCACTATTGAAGCACTGTCTTCTAAGCTGGCTGGTCTTCTCGGCGTTAAGGTCGGAGACGTCGGTCAGATAGAAATTAGGACAAGCCTGCAGTTCAGCGAGTATGGAATCGATAATAACTTGTTTATCTTCTTTTCTCATTTCAATAGTTCCTTTCCAATTTAGATTGCTACTGATTTAATATCGATCTGCACACCCGGGCTCATGGTACTGGAGATGTAAACACTCTTCATATAAGTACCTTTAGCAGCTGCTGGTTTCAATTTGATAACGGTCGAGATCAACTCTTTTGCATTATCAAAAATCTTCTCTGGAGTGAAACTGACTTTTGCGACTGCAGCATTGATGATGCCGTATTTGTCAACCTTGAAGTCGATCTTACCGGCCTTTACTTCTTGAACAGCCTTGCCCACCTCCATGGTCACCGTACCTGTCTTGGGGTTCGGCATCAATCCACGGGGACCGAGGATACGGCCGAGAGCACCAACCTTAGGCATGATGTTAGGTGTAGTGATGACAACGTCAATATCAGTCCAACCATCCTTAATCTTCTGGATGTATTCATCCAGTCCGACATAGTCGGCACCAGCATCCAAAGCTTCTTGCGCCTTGTCCGGGTTGCAAAGCACCAGGACGCGGACGACCTTACCTGTTCCGTGAGGCAGGGTGACGGAGCCACGAACCATTTGATTGGCCTTACGTGGGTCAACACCCAGACGGATGTTCAGGTCAACGGAAGCATCAAACTTGGTGTAAGTGATTTGTTTTACGATATTAACCGCTTCAATCAAGGAGTAACTCTTGCTTTTGTCGAACTTAGCCAAAGCTTCTTTCCTTTGTTTAGTAACTTTTGACATTTAACTTTAGTTTTTTGTTGTTCTACAAATGCATTAAAGACTTAGTCTTTCTTTAAAGGTGATTCGCCTGTTACCTTCACTCCCATACTACGGGCTGTACCAGCCACCATTGACATGGCTGATTCGATGGTGAAGCAATTCATGTCCTTCATCTTGTTGGTCGCAATCTCACGGACTTGGTCCCAAGTGAGTGAACCGACTTTCGTACGGTTAGGCTCTTTGGAACCGCCCTTGATCTTGGCGGCTTCGACGATGGAGACTGCCACTGGGGAAGCCTTCACGATGAAATCGAAAGACTTGTCCTTGTAAACAGTGATGATGACTGGCAACACTTTACCAGCCTGATCCTGTGTACGGGCATTGAATTGCTTGCAGAACTCCATAATATTCACACCCTTGGAGCCCAATGCGGGACCAACGGGCGGAGCGGGGTTCGCGGCTCCTCCTTTAATTTGCAGTTTAATCAATCCGCTTACTTCTTTTGCCATTTTCTTAATCCTTCATTAAAATGATAAGGAAACTGTCAATAAACAATTGGGATCACTCCAACTTCACTTGGAAATAGCTCAGCTCCAGAGGGGTCTTGCGGCCAAAAATCTTGACGCTGACTTTGAGCTTTTTCTTCTCATCGTTAACCTCTTCGATGATGCCGCTGAAACTCTTGAACGGTCCTTCGTTGACGATGACCGACTGGCCAACCATGAACGAGATGTCGCTGCCCTCGCCCATTTCCTGAAGCTCGTCGATCTTACCCAAGATGCGATTCACCTCGGCTGGACGGAGCGGGTCAGGCTCGCCTTTGGTTCCCAGGAAACCGAGTACATTCGGGACGTTCCGGATGACATGAACGACTTCGCCTTCCAAAATAGCCTCAACGAGGACATAGCCTGGCAGGTAGTTCCTTTCCTTGGAAACTTTCTTGCCGTTCCTGACCTCGAAGTACTTTTCGGTAGGTATCAACACTTGGAAAATACGATCCTGATAATTGAGGCGCTTGATTTCGGATTCGAGGTATTCCTTTACCTTTTTCTCCTTACCACTGATCGCCTTAATCACATACCATCTCTTTTCGTTAGTCTCGCTCATCTTTCCAGCAAAATTGAAATGTTAACCCAAAAATGCTTAGATTCAATAAACTCAATTAGAAATGTACGTGTTGATAGAACAGTTCCAAAAGGTTTTTAAAAGAGATATCCATCAAGAATACCGCAAGAGCGATAATTAGGGAAGCAATGGATACAACAATAACGCTAGAACGCAATTCTTTCCAAGTTGGCCAAGAAACCTTCTCTTTCAACTCGGTATAGCTTTCTTTAACGTAGTCAACTATTTTCATCTTTCTTGAATCTTTTACACAAAGCACGGGCGGAAAGGCTCGAACTCTCGACACTCGGTTTTGGAGACCGATGCTCTACCAACTGAGCTACGCCCGTAGATAAGGGAGGCCTTATGCAGACCTCCCTTTGTTGTTAAAAAGGTCTAATTAATCGTCGATGATTTCGATAACCTGACCTGAGCCAACGGTACGGCCACCTTCACGGATAGCGAAACGGAGACCCTTGTCCATAGCGATGTCGGCGATCAACTTGACGTCGATGGTGACGTGGTCACCAGGCATGACCATCTCCATTCCTTCGGGGAGGGTGATCTCACCGGTAACGTCGGTGGTTCTGAAGTAGAACTGAGGACGATACTTGTTACGGAATGGGGTGTGACGGCCACCTTCTTCTTTTGACAGAACGTAAACCTGACCTTTGAAGTGGTGATAAGGCTTCACTGAACCTGGCTTGGCGATAACCATACCACGGCGGATTTCATCCTTATCGATACCACGGAGCAACAGACCGGCGTTGTCACCAGCTTCGCCCTCGTCCAAGATCTTACGGAACATCTCAACACCGGTAACGGTTGACTTCAGCTTCTCAGCACCCATACCGAGGATTTCAACGGGGTCACCAACGTGGATGACACCAGTCTCGATACGGCCGGTAGCAACGGTACCACGACCTGTGATTGAGAACACGTCTTCGATAGGCATCAGGAACGGTTTGTCAACGGCACGCTGAGGCTCTGGAATCCAAGTGTCGCAAGCATCCATCAGTTCATCGATGGCAGGAGTCCATTTCGGGTCGTCGTTGAGGGCGCCCAGAGCGGAACCACGGATGATAGGAGTGTTGTCGGCGTCGAATTCATATTTGCCAAGGAGGTCACGGACTTCCATCTCAACCAACTCGAGCAACTCTTCGTCGTCAACGAGGTCGCACTTGTTCAAGAACACCACGAGGCGCGGCACACCCACCTGACGGGCGAGCAGGATGTGCTCACGAGTCTGAGGCATAGGACCGTCGGTAGCGGCAACCACGATGATAGCACCGTCCATCTGGGCAGCACCGGTAACCATGTTCTTCACATAGTCAGCGTGGCCAGGGCAGTCAACGTGAGCATAGTGACGTTTTTCAGTCTGATACTCAACGTGAGCGGTGTTAATGGTAATACCTCTTTCCTTCTCTTCAGGAGCTGAGTCGATGGAGTCGAAGGTCTTGATCTCTGACAGACCCTTCTTTGCAAGGTGCAGGGTGATAGCAGCGGTCAAAGTGGTCTTGCCGTGGTCAACGTGGCCGATAGTACCAATGTTGACGTGCGGTTTAGTTCTTTCGAATTTTTCT
>Ga0310690_10002550_pt1 | contig 29345 bp, 24 predicted proteins | sample AusTroGonzalo_MG_2_FD_207661 | JGI IMG/M metagenome (GOLD analysis project Ga0310690, IMG submission 207661) | Bovine rumen microbial communities from tropical cattle in Woodstock, Queensland, Australia - Gonzalo_04 (v2) (version 2) | ecosystem: Host-associated > Mammals > Digestive system >...
GAGGCTTCCCCGGAGGAAATCATCGGCCTGGAGGAGCGCATTATCGATACCATCGCCGGCAAGTACGGCATCACCCTTCACCCCGAAGTTGAACACATTTAACCCCTTCCTTTGCATGAAAAGAACCCTCCTTACCCTTTTGGCCCTTTGCCTGCTGCTCCCGCTGGGTGCCCAGGAGAATTACCGCTACGGCGTGAAATCGGCCTACATGAAAACTGTCTCCATCATGGGGGACTACAAATCCTACAACTACTACTGGTTCGACGACTACGGATACTGGGAGAAAGGTGTCACCGAATCCAATATGGGGGAATTCGGCACGTTTCTGTCCACCATCATCTTCAAGGGCGAAGAAGGCTGGGCCATCAACGACAACAAGCAGGTGAAGAAAATGGAAGGCCGGCCGCAGGTGAATTGGCTCACTCTTACCCCGGAACAGATGAAACAATTCAAAATCAAGAAGATAGGAGAAGAGGAATACAAAGGGTACCCTTGCACCGTATATGAAGAGGAAAGGAAGCAGATGCTCTCCAAGGTGAAAGTCCTCAACTGGGTGTACAAGGGGATTGTGATCCGGCAGGTGTTCAACAAAAAGATGTCTTCCGATACCTATATCGAACTGGAAGAACTGCAGGAGGGGGCCACCATTCCCGCCGGCACTTTTGACCTTCCCGAAAACCAGTAACAGGTATGGCAAAATTCATTATCGAGGGAGGGCACAAGCTCTCCGGCAGCATTACCCCGCAGGGGGCCAAGAACGAGGCCCTGGAAGTGATTAGCGCCGTGCTCCTTACCGGCGAGCCAGTGACCATCAGCAACATCCCGGAAATCCTGGATGTGAAGAATCTCATCGCCCTTTTGCAGAAAATGGGGGTGAAGGTGACGCGCCATTCCAAGGGCGAATATACCTTCCAGGCCGATGCAGTGGACACTTCCTACATCGAAACGGAGGAGTTCGTTGCCAAGTGCGCGGAGCTCCGCGGTTCGGTGATGGTGGTGGGACCGCTGCTCACCCGCTTCGGCAGCGCCTGGTTCGCCAAGCCCGGCGGAGACAAAATCGGCCGCCGCAGGGTGGACACCCACCTGGACGGCATGATGAAGCTGGGGGCTAAAATGGACTACGAACCTTCCCGGCGGGCTTTCCACCTTACCTCGGAGGACCGCCTTACGGGCCGATACATGTTGCTGGACGAGGCTTCCGTCACCGGTACGGCCAATATCGTAATGGCCGCGGTGCTGGCCAAAGGCACCACCACCATCTACAACGCCGCCTGCGAGCCTTACCTGCAGCAGCTTTGCAAGATGCTCAACCGGATGGGCGCCTACATCGACGGTGTGGGCTCCAACCTGCTGCGCATCCACGGCGTGGAGAAACTGGGCGGCACCACCCACAAGATCCTGCCGGACATGATCGAGGTGGGCTCCTTTATCGGCATGGCTGCCATTTGCCAGAGTTCCATCACCATCAAGGACGTAAGCTATTATGACCTGGGCATTATTCCGGACGCCTTCCGCCGGCTGGGAGTCAAGCTGGAACAGCGGGGAGACGATATCTTTATCCCGCAGCAGGAGCACTTTGAAATCGAGTCCTTCCTGGATGGTTCCATCATGACCCTGGCCGATGCCCCCTGGCCCGGCCTGACACCTGATTTACTGTCGGTTATGCTTGTGGTGGCCACCCAGTGCAAGGGTAGCGTCCTCATCCACCAGAAGATGTTCGAGAGCCGCCTGTTCTTCGTGGACCGCCTCATCGACATGGGCGCACAGATCATCCTCTGCGACCCGCACCGTGCGGTAGTCATCGGCCACGACCACAGGATTACCCTGAAAGCCTCTCGGCTGGTGTCGCCCGATATCCGCGCCGGTATCGCCATGCTCATCGCCGCCATGAGCGCCAAGGGTACTTCCACCATCGACAACATTGAACAGATAGACCGCGGCTACGAGGACATCGAAGGCCGCCTCAACGCCCTGGGGGCACATATTACAAGAGCTTAGCCCATGGATTACGGGAAGTTTTTTTCGGCCGATGTGCCGTCGTTCCTCCGCTCGCCGGTGAGGGAGATTTTCCGGAAGGTAGACCTTTCGGCCATCTGTTCGTTTGCCGGCGGATACCCTGCGGCGGAAACCTTCCCCGTTGACGAGATTCCGTCCCTGGCCTCCTCCGTGCTGTCCAAGTACGGCACGCGCGCCCTCCAGTACGGCGCCACGCAAGGCGTGCCCGAACTGCGGGAAGCCATCGCTTCGAGGTATGGTGTGCCTGTCTCGCAGGTGCAGATTACCACTTCCTCCCAGCAGGGCATCGACGTCTGTTCCCGCGTGTTCCTGAACCCCGGGGACGTGGTCCTGGCCAACAATCCCGTCTATCTGGGGGCCCTGCAATCCTTTAAGGCTTATAGGGCGGAAGTGAGAGAGATACCCTCGGGGGCTTGTGCACCCCCGCACAAGGGTATCTCTCTCACTTCCGCCGTCAAATTCATTTATGTGATTCCGGACTTCAATAACCCCTCTGGAGAAACCATGAGTCTGGAGGAGAGGAAGGAGATTGTGCGGATAGCCAGGGAGTTGGACGTGCTCATTGTGGAGGACAGCCCGTACAGGGAATTGCGGTATGAAGGTGAACAGGTGACAACCATCCGGGAACTGGCGCCGGAGCGGACCCTGCAGCTGGGCAGTTTCTCCAAGATTTTTGCACCGGGGTTCCGGCTGGGATGGATCATCGGCCCGGAGGAACTGCTGGAGCAGATTTACGTTTGCAAGCAATGCCTGGACCTTTGCCCGCCTGTTTTTGACCAATATCTTGCTACAGAGTTCCTTACGAGCGGTGCGCTGGACCGGAATTTGCAGCAGACCATTGCCCTTTACAGGCACAGGAGAGATAAAATGGTGTCCCTGCTGGAGAAGTACATGCCGGCCGGTGTAAGTTGGACCTACCCGGAAGGCGGCTTGTTCCTCTGGCTCACGCTGCCCCCGGAAGTAGATACCGTGGCGCTGTATGACAAGGCCCTGGCCGCCGGTGTGGCTTATGTGGCGGGCTCGTTCTTCTACACGGACGGCAGCCACCGCAACACCATGCGTCTGAACTTCTCCTTTGTGGCCGAAGAAAAGATGGAGCCGGGAGTGGCGCTGCTGGCGAAGTTGGTGCAAGAGGCTGATTAGTAATTATTAAATATCTAAATGTCAGACAGTTACGACATGAGCATATATAAGTTCTCCGGAGCCGGTAACGACTTTGTGGTGCTGGACGGACGCGGGGCCGATGTATCGGCCTTCCGCCAGGCAGGCCGTATCACGGAGCTGTGCCGGGAGTACCGGACGGATGGGCTGATGATTCTGGACAAGGCCGATGGCTACGACTTTGCCATGGAATTCTACAACCCCGACGGATCCGGAGGCATGATGTGCGGCAATGGAGGCCGATGCATCGTGGCTTTTGCCGATTACCTGGGCCTGAAGCCCGCCTCGCTGGATGGTATCTGGCATTTCCTGGCACCCGACGGGCCGCACGAAGCCGCCATTTTGGAATTTCCGGAGGGAACTGCCTCCCAAGGACTTGTCCACCCCCGGACAAGTGTAGGGGGAGGGGCCCGTTGGATGTCCGTTCGCGCAGCGGACGAGACAGACAATGGGAGGGGCCGGAGTGAGCGAAGCGAACGGAGTTCCTTGGGAGGCAGTTCCCTCCGGAAATGGACTGTACGGCTTAAAATGATTGACGTAGAGGAAGTTAAGCCGATGATGGGCGGATACTTCCTAAATACGGGTACGAGGCACTTTGTCAAGTTTGTGCCCAGTGTGGAGGGAATCGACATGGAGAAGGACGGGCCGGAAATCCGCTGGGACGAGGCTTTCCAGCCGGAGGGCACCAATGCCAACTTCGTGCAAGTGGCTCCCGATGCCCTGCACGTGCGCACCTTCGAGAAAGGGGTGGAGGCCGAAACTTTGGCCTGCGGGACGGGCTTGACGGCATCGGCCATCGTGGCCTGCTACAGCGGCGTTCCCGGTGCCGAAAAAGGTTCCCGACTGCAATGCCGGCGTGGAGACTGGCTGCAGGTGGACTTTCAACGGGATGGCACCCGCTATACCGACGTGTACCTCACCGGTCCGGCGGAATTAGTGAAGGTGGCTCAAGTGATTGATAATCAATAGACTTTGAAATTTTCTTGATACCAAATGGAATCAAGAAAAATAATTAAACGCTTAATATTCAAACAAATATGACAGGTTCGAATTTTAAAGGTTGCGGCACAGCGCTGCTCACTCCCTTCAAAAACGGCGAGGTAGATTATGAATCCTTTGCCGCCACGGTGGACTGGCAGGTGGAGACCGGTATCGATTTCCTGGTTCCGCTGGGAACTACCGGTGAGACGCCCACTCTCTCGGAAAGTGAAAAACTGCAGGTGCTGGAAGTTACGCGCCAGCATGCACAGGGCCGGCCGGTAGTGGCAGGCGTGGGCTCCAACAGCGTGAAAGCCACGTTGGACAACATGCGTCTGCTGCAGGACGCCGATGCCTTCCTGGTGGTGGTGCCCTTCTACAACAAACCGCCGCAGAGAGGCATGTACGCCTACTTCAAAGCCATTGCCGAGAGTACCTCCAAACCCATTATCCTTTATAATGTACCCGGACGCACCGGCTCTAACCTGGAGGCCGAAACCACCCTGGCGCTGGCCCGGGACGTGAAGAATATCGTGGGCGTGAAGGAAGCTTCCGGCAACCTGGAACAGTGCAAGGCCATCCTGGAGGGCCGTCCGGAAGGCTTCAGCGTGCTCTCCGGCAACGACGACGACACCTTCCGGCTCATGCAGATGGGTGCCGACGGCGTTGTTTCCGTGGCTTCCAACGTGTTCCCGTCAGCCATGGCCGATTTCGTCCGCGCACTGCAAAAAGGCGACTGGGACACCGCCAAGGCCATGGATGAACGCCTGCATCCGCTGTTCAAGAACCTGTTCGTAGAGCCCAACCCCATCCCCGCCAAGGCCGCCATGGCCCAGCTGGGACTTATGGAAAACAGCCTGCGGCTGCCGCTGGTGCCCGCCACCGAAGCCACCGAGGCCCTCATCAAACAAACCCTGGAAAACCTGTTCTGATGGAAATTACACTGAAAGAATTCAACGAGGTTATCGAAGCCCTGGAAAAAGGGCAACTGCGCGTCGCAGAAAAAGTGGACGGCGTGTGGAAAGTGAACAAGCATGTGAAGGAAGTCATCCTGGCGGGATTCAAACTGGGTGCCGTAAAGGAGATGTCCCAGGGACAGTTTTCCTTCTTTGACAAAGACACATTCCCCGTTCGGCAGTTCAAGGCCGATGACGGTGTGCGCATCGTGCCCGGCGGAAGCAGCATCCGGCGCGGTGCCTACCTGGCGCCCGGCAGCATCGTGATGCCTCCCGCCTATATCAATGTGGGCGCATACGTGGACGAGGGCACCATGGTGGACAGCCACGTTACCATCGGCTCCTGCGCCCAGGTGGGAAAACGCATCCATATATCGGCCTCCACGCAGATTGGCGGCGTACTGGAACCGGCGGGCGCCCTGCCCACCATCATCGAGGACGGCGCCTTCGTGGGCGGCAATTGCGGCATCTATGAAGGTACCATCGTGGAAGAAGGGGCGGTCATTGCCTCCGGCGTCATCATCACCTCATCCACAGCCATTTACGATGCGACAAAGGACGAATTCATCCGCCGCAATGCCGATGGCCGCGTGGTGGTTCCCCGGAATGCCGTGGTTGTGAGCGGCTCCAAGCCCATCGTCCGGAACGGGAAACCGCTGGAGAGCGGCGTGCACCTGTACTGCCCGGTGATAGTGAAGTACCGCGATGAAAAAACCGCCGGCAGCATACATTTGGAAGACTTATTACGATAAAACGAACTAATATTATGAAGGTAGCAGTAGTGGGAGCAACAGGTTTGGTTGGCTCCAAAATGTTAGAAGTATTGGAAGAACGGAATTTCCCGGTGACGGAGTTGTTGCCGGTGGCATCGTCCCGTTCCTGGGGCAAGAAAGTGCGCTTCCAGGGAAAGGAATGGACGGTGATCAGTGCCGATGAAGCCATCGCCCAAAAGCCGGCCCTGGCGCTGTTCAGCGCCGGTGGTGCTGCATCCGGTGAACTGGCCCCGAAGTTCGCAGACGTGGGATGCTATGTGGTGGACAATTCCTCGTTCTGGCGCATGCACGAGAACGTGCCGCTGGTTGTCCCGGAGATCAACGCCGATGTCCTTACCCCCCAGGACCACATCATCGCCAACCCCAACTGCTCCACCATCCAGATGGTGCTGGCCATCGCTCCCCTGCACAAGGCCTACGGCATCAAACGCATTGTGGTGAGCACTTACCAGAGCGTAACGGGTGCCGGTCAGCGAGGTATCGAGCAGCTGGAGGCCGAACGTGCCGGTGGCAGCGGTACCAAATTTCCCCACCCCATTGACTTGAACGTGCTTCCGCACATCGACTCCTTCCTGCCGGACGGTTACACCAAGGAAGAGATGAAGATGGTGAACGAAACCCGCAAAATCCTGCGTGACAATACGATAGCCGTTTCTCCCACCACCGTGCGCGTGCCGGTGAAGGGCGGTCATTCGGAAAGCGTGAACCTGGAATTCTGTCGCCCCTTCGATCTGGACGAGGCCCGTATGCTCATGGCCGGAATGCCCGGCGTGGTGCTGCAGGACAATCCGGAAGAGAATGTCTACCCCATGCCGCTGTATGCCTGGGGAAAGGACGAGGTGTTTGTGGGCCGTATCCGCCGGGACACATCCGTGGAGAACGGCCTCAACCTGTGGTGCGTTTCCGACAATCTGCGGAAAGGAGCCGCCACCAATGCCGTGCAAATTGCCCAGGTTCTGCTCAAAAACGGCTGGCTACAATAAAATATGGAGATGAACTGGGACTTATTCAGGGCTATGTTAGCCATGGATTCCACTTCCGGAAAGGAGCGGAAAGTGGCCGAATGGCTTCTGGAGCATCTGGAAGCTCCGTCCAAACAGTCCTTCGAAGTGGGAGACGGCACCCTGAACCTCCTTTTCTCCTGGGGTACTCCCAAGGTGGTGTTCTGCACCCACATGGACACCGTTCCTCCGTACATAGCACCTTCTTTTCCGGAGGAGACTCTCTCCTGCGGACTTGTCCACCCCCGGACAAGTATAGGGGGAGGGGCCCGTTGGATACAAGTTCCCGAAGGGGACGCCGTAGACAATGGGAGGGGCCGGAGTGAGCGAAACGAACGGAGTTCCGCAGGAGAGAGTCTCCTTCGGATAGAAGGCCGGGGTAGCTGCGATGCGAAAGGGCAGATTTTCGCCATGTATACGGCATGTAAGGAACTGGAAGCCAGTGGATTTACGGATTTCGGCCTGCTGCTGCTCTCCGGCGAGGAGACGGGATCGTGGGGCGCCAAGGCTTTTGCCAAGACGGACTTCCGGGCGCCGTTCCTCATTGTGGGAGAGCCCACGGAAAACAAGATGGTAAGTGCCTCCAAGGGAACCAAGTCCTTTGACCTGAAGTTCACGGGAGAAGCGTTCCATTCGGGTTATCCGCAGTATGGCGTGAGCGCCGTAGACCTCTTTAACCAGTTCTATAACGAACTGAAGGACAAAGACTTCGGCCTGGACCCCGAGCTGGGAGAGACCAGCTGGAATATCGGCCTCCTGCACAGCGACAACCCGCAGAACATCCTGTCCCCGGAACTCACCTGCCGGCTGTACTTCCGAACCACGTTTGTGAGTGACGAAAAGGTGGTGGCTTTCATGGAAGATCCTTCGGCACAGAATCGCCTTGGGATGACAGTGACCGCCCGCGGCGGCGATGCCCCGGCCTATTATGTCACGCTTCCCGGCTTCGAATCGGCCCCGGTGGCCTTCGGCAGCGACGCTCCGCACCTTTCCAACTTCGGCCACAAAATCATTTGCGGCCCCGGGAGCATCCGCTACGCCCATCGGCCCGATGAACATATCCTGGTAAATGAACTGGAAGAGGCCGTTGGCTTATATACCCGAATGTACGAAAACTTGCAACTAATTGATTCATAATGCACTTGTGATTTTTCTTGATACCAAATGGGATCAAGAAATTTAATAAGGTTATTGATTATCAAACAATTATAAAAAAGCGATGATAAAGGTAATCATCAGCGGCTACGGCCGCATGGGCCACATGGTGGAGAAGGAACTCCAAAAGAGGGGTATCGAACTGGTAGAGGCCAGCGAGGACATCACGGGGACGGACCCGGCGGTGGCCGGAGAGTGCGTTTGCATCGACTTCACCACGCCGGACGCTTTCAGGGCCAACTATCCGTTCATCGCACAGCATTTCAAGGCGGCGGTGGTGGGTACCACGGGGTGGAATGATATACTGGCCGATGTGAAACAAGCCTTCGAGGCGGCCGGCACTCCCCTCATCTACGCCTCCAATTTCTCGCTGGGAGTGAACGCCCTGTTTGCCGCAGCGGCCAGGGCATCGGCCCTGCTGAAAGGAGCGGGTTACACGCCGGAGATTGAAGAGATCCACCATATCCACAAGCTGGACGCGCCGTCCGGGACGGCCATTACGCTGGGCGCCCTGGTAGAGAAAGAGCTGGGCGTAAAGCCGGAGATTGGCTCTGTTCGGGAAGGAGAAGTACCTGGAATTCATACACTTACACTTAAATCGGATTGCGACCAGCTTACCCTCCGCCACGAAGCTTTCTCCCGCGAAGGCCTGGCAAAAGGCGCAGTGGTAGCCGCCCTCATGACCGAGGGTCTCAAGGGGGTTCACGAGTTTAGCGAACTGTTGTAATATGTACAGAGTCCTGAAATTCGGCGGATCGTCGGTTGCTTCCGCCACCAATGTGTCACGCGTGCTGGATATCGTGGAGCATCAGGCGCAGAAAGGTTGTGTGATCTTGGTGAGCAGTGCCATCGCCGGCTGCACCGACGCCCTTCTGAGCGGCCTCGAAGAGCAGTTGCAGGAAATGGAACGCCGGCATGCCGATATGGTGAAGCGCCTTTTCACCGGAGCCGACCGCGACGCCCTGCAGCGGAAAATGGACAACCTGTTTACTCAGATGCGCCAAGCGCCGGCCGATGAAAGGGTGACCTTCGGCGAGATTTTCTCCACCACCATCCTGGCCGCCAAACTGGAGACCGAGGGGTATCGCACCGTGTGGCTGGACTCCCGGGACCTGGTGGTGAAAGACAATGAGCCGGAAACCTACCGGCGAATTGCCAAGGCACTGAAGGGCTTGAATGCCGATATCTTCGTGGCCCCCGGCTTCATCTGCCGGGATGCTGACGGAAAGGTTTGCACCCTGGGGCGGGGAGGATCGGACTACACTGCCGCCCTTTACGCCGCCGCCGTCCAGGCTGATTCCCTCCAGATTTGGACCGACGTTCCCGGCATCATGACGGCCAACCCTAAACAGGTGCCGGCAGCACGCACCATCCCCCGCATGTCCTATGCCGCGGCGCTGGAAATGGCTTCCCACGGAGCCAAAGTGCTCTATGCTCCCACCGTAGCCCCCGCCATGGCTGCCAATATCGACATAGAAATTCGTAACACTTTTGTTACAAATGGGAAGTTTACGGTCGTAAACAGCGATAGAGACGCCTCTGAGTGGATTGGAGTGGCCTCTGAGGGAAATGTCATCCGACTGGTAGGAGCCGGCCAGAAAGAAAAAGCATTGAATGACGGGGCTGGCATCGAGCGTGTGAACAAGGCTTTAGAAGAGGCCGGAATACGGGCCTTACAAGTGGAAAAATCAGGTAACAGTATTGTTATATTCGTGCGTGAGAGTGTCCTGGAGCAGGCTTTGCGTGCTATTCACCGCGCTTTTTTCCAGGAGTTGCCCGTACAGGAACTGAATCTGTTCATTGCCGGAGACGGTGCGGTGGCAAAAGCCCTCGTCCAGATGGTGGGCGAAAGCGCCGGAACGGTGGAAGAAAGGACGGGAAAACATCTCAGGATCGTGGGCCGGGCCAACAGCCGCCAGTTCGGTATCGACCTGGGCGGAGACCCGAAGATCGGCACGGAAGGAGATTACATCGACGCCGTGCTGCAGGTGGCGCCCAAGGGTTCCGTCTTTGTAGACGCCACCAACAGCAAGACCCTTTATAAACGATATACAGAACTGCTGCAGGCGGGTATCGGCATCGTTTCTTCCAACAGGCGCTCCTTTGCCGTGCCCTATGCCGAGTATGCGGCCATGTTATCGGCCGCCCGGGAAAACGGTGCCGTCCTGCGCTACGAGACCACCGTGGGCGCCGCCCTGCCCATCCTCGAATCCATTTCGCGCGGCGCCAACAGCTGCGACGAAGTCCTGTCCATCGAGGCCGTGGTTTCCTGCACCCTGAACCAGATCCTGAGCGAATACCAGCCCGGAGGCGAGTCATTTGCCGCCAGGGTGAAACGCGCCAATGCCGCCGGTCTCACCGAGCCCGACCCCCGCGTGGACCTGGGCGGCCGGGACGCCCTGCACAAGCTGCTCATCCTGGCCCGGGAAGCCGGGATACATCTGGAAGAAGACCAGGTGACCATAGAACCCGTCGTGCCCGAAGAGCTGCTGAAAGGCACCCTTGAGCAATTTTACGAGGGTCTGGAAGCCTATGAGCCGGAATGGGCCCGTCAGGCACGCATGGCCGCCGAGCAAGGCTTCCGCCAGCGTTTCGTAGCCTATCTGGAAAAGACGGCGGAGGGTTATAAAGCGGGTATCGGCCTAAAAAACGTTCCGCCCGTGCATCATGCCTATTACCTGCGCGGTACAGAGAACGCCATCGTCGTGCGCAGCGCCTTCCATCCCTATCCCCTGGTCATCCAGGGTCCCGGCGAAGGTGCGCGCGAAGCCGCCAGCAGTATCCTCAACGATATTCTTCGTTAATATATCGGGAAAAAGTGCTACTTTTGTAAACTATGTTGATTGTGCTCACCATATTCGGTTTCCTCAGCTTCGGCTGGGCCGACGTCCTGGACATCCTGATGGTGGCCACGCTTATCTTTTTCCTGATCCGGGGCATCCGGGGAGACTCCACCGTACTGAACATTGTGGCCATCCTGGTGATCCTCCTGATCCTCCAGGGAGTGGTAAGCGCCCTGAACATGCGCATGATGACGGTGCTGCTGAACACCCTCCTGGATGTGGGTGTGCTGGCCCTCATCATCCTGTTCCAACCGGAAATCCGCCATTTGCTCAACCGATTTGCGGTGCAGACGGGCCTCACGCGGCGCACCGGCCAGCTGTTCAACCGGCTGCTGGGCATCAAAGAGGAAATCATGGGCTCCCAGAGCATGGAGGAACTGGTAGAGGCCATCCGCGCCATGTCGGCCGAAAAGACCGGAGCCCTCATCGTTTTGCAGCATAAATCCTCCATGGAGGACTATATGGCCACCGGAGACCGTTTTGAAGCCGATATCAACCGCCGGCTCATCATGAATATCTTCTTCAAGAATTCGCCGCTGCACGACGGCGCCATGATCATCGTGGGAGACCATATCGCCGCCGCCCGCTGCCAGCTGCCCATGACCAACCGCACGGACATTCCCGCCCATTACGGCATGCGGCACCGCGCGGCCATCGGCCTCTCGGAAGATACCGACGCCGATGTCCTGGTGGTATCTGAAGAAACCGGCAACGTGAGCTTTGCGCAGGGCGGTGAAATCCGTACAGTGAATGACGTGAAAGAGTTGCGGCAGCTGCTGGGCTCGCTGATGACACAGGAGGAAGAGAAGTAAATGGACGAGAGGCTGGAAGCGAAACTGGGCTTTGACAAAGTGCGCGCGGCCATCCAGGGCCGATGCTCCACTGACTATGCGGCCGGCCGCGTGGCAGGGGAAGATTTCTGCACCGATGGAACGGAAATCCATCACAGGCACCTCCTGGCCGATGAAATGCGCCTCATCCTCATGTTCGAGGAAAGCTTCCCCACTTCCGGTTACATAGATGCCATCCCTTTCCTGGAGCCCATCGGCAAGAATGCGTCCATCGACCTGCTCTCGCTGGGAAAACTGCGCACCCTGCTGGACACCCTCCGCAAGGCCCTGCATTTCTTCCACACCGTTAAGGAAGGGATTTACCCCAACCTCCAGCACCTAGCCGCAGGCATCAACGCGCCCGCCGATGTCATCCGCCGCATCGACGCCATCCTGGACCGCCACGGGGAGATGAAAGACACCGCGTCGGACCAACTGTACAAGATCCGACGCAGCATCAAGGAAAAGGAAATCAACATTTCCCGGCGCATGAACGCCATCTTGCGGCAGGCACAGCAGGAAGGCCTTGTGGAGGCCGATGCCAGCGTGGCCATCCGGGACGGCAAAATGCTGATCCCGGTGACATCGGCCAAGAAACGCCAGTTCCAGGGCTTCATGTACGACGAAAGCGCCACGGGAAAGACCACGTTCATGGAACCGGCCGAGATTGTGGCCCTGCAGAACGAGATTGCCCAGCTGCACTTTGACGAAACCCGGGAGATGGCCCGCATCCTGTACGAGTTTGCCGAATTCCTGCGCCCGTTTGTGCCGGAGCTCATCGCCGGAGCCACATTCGTGGGAGAGTTGGATTTCAATATGGCCAAGGCACAGGTGGCCCTGGACTATATCGCCGGCATGCCGGTGGTGAGCGAAGACGGCTCGCTGAGCCTGCGCAAAGCCCGCCATCCCCTGCTGGAAAAATCCCTCCGCAAGGAAAAGAAGGCCATCGTTCCCCTCACGGTAACGCTCACCCCCGAAAAGAGGATTCTCCTCATATCGGGTCCCAACGCCGGCGGCAAAAGCGTGTGCCTGAAGACCGTGGGACTGCTGCAGTACATGTTCCAGTGGGGCATGCTCATCCCCACGTCGGAAACGTCGGAGCTGCCTGTATTTGACCGGATTATGGTCTCTATCGGGGACGACCAGTCCTTGGAAAACGACCTTTCCACCTACAGCTCTTTCCTCGCCGACATGAAGGCCATGCTGGCCGTGGCCGATGACAAGACGCTCATCCTCATCGACGAGTTCGGTTCCGGAACGGAGCCTGCGGCGGGCGGCGCCATCGCCGAGGCCATCCTGCACGAACTGGACACCCGCGGGGCCTATGGAGTCATCACCACCCACTACACCAACCTCAAGCTGTATGCTTCATCGGCCGAAACCGGCGTGGTGAACGGCGCCATGCAGTTTGACGCCGCCACGGTGGCTCCCCTCTTCCAGCTGGAAGTAGGGTTGCCGGGCTCTTCCTTCGCTTTTGAACTGGCCCGCAAGATGGGCTTGCCCGAATCCATCGTCCGGGACGCCGAAGAAAGGGCCGGAGAGCAGTTCGTAGGGATTGAACGGAATTTGCGCAAGATTGCCAGGAGCCGTCGCCAGCTGGACGAAAAGCTCACGCGGATCAAGGCCACCGACAAAACGCTGGAAGGCCTCACAGACCGCTACCAGAAGGAACTGGAGGAAATCAAGGAAATGCGCCGCCGTATCCTGGACGAAGCCCGGGGAGAGGCCGAGAAGATTGTGCGGGACGCCAACAAGCGCGTGGAAAGCACCATCCGTACCATCCGTGAGGCCCAGGCCGATAAAGAGCAGACCAAAGAGGCCCGGGCCGAATTACAGGGCTTCCTGGGCGCCCTGGCCGAAGGACGCAGCAAACGCGATGCTTACATCGACCAGAAGCTTCAGACCGTAAAAGAGCGCAAAGAACGCGAAAAAGCCCGCAAGCGCAAACGGGCCGACGGAGAAACCATCCGCCAGATGGAGCAGGAAGAGGCCGAGGCCCAGAAGATGGCCGCCTTCCGCAACGCCCCCCTGAAAGTGGGCGAAAAAGTGCGCATCAAGGACAACGGCATGGTGGGAGAAGTGTCCAAGGTGAGCACCAAGGCCGTGAGCGTGGTGGTGGGCAGCGTGGTAACAAAACTGCCCCTGGACCGCGTAGAACGCATTACGGCCAACGAATTCAAGGCCGTTGCCAAAGCGCCCGACAACCGGCCGCGCCAGGTCTACGACACGGCCATGACCGAACGGAAAGCCCGATTCAAACTGGAACTGGATGTCCGGGGAGAGCGGGTGAACGACGCCCTGGAAATTGTGATGCGATATATTGACGATGCCATCATGTTAGGTGTTCCCTCGGTGCGAATTTTGCATGGGAAAGGAACGGGCGCCCTCCGGGAAGAGATCCAGAAGTATGTGCGAACGGTGCCCGGCGTTACATCGGCAGCCGACGAACATGTCCAATTTGGCGGTTCCGGGGTAACGGTAGTAAAATTTGACTAACCCATGAATGTACTAAAAACCAGCAAGATCGGACAAGAAGGCGAAGATATCGCCTGTGACTTCCTCTTAACCCGCGGACATCAGATCCTGGACCGCAACTGGCGGTCGGGCCATCTGGAACTGGACATCGTGACAGAAGCCCAGGACGGGGTGCACTTTGTAGAAGTCAAGGCGCGCACCGCCCCCGTTACCTCCACTCTCACAGACCAGGTAAATAAATTGAAACAAAAGCGCATCAGCGCAGCCGCCCTCCAGTACCTGAACAAGAAACACCTGCTTGGGCAGGAAGTTTTCTTCGACATCGTTTCCGTGATGTTCGACCGGGAAGAGACCGTAGTCCGCTACTTCCCCCAGGCCTGGATTCCCATGTATGTCTAATAACCAACCTAACGATATGAGTCGAGAGCACAGATTCTGTGTTATCATGGCCGACGGTGCCGGCTCTTCCAAACAATTCCGGCACACCTATGAACGCTTCTTGCAAGTAGTTCCCGCGCAGAATATCCTGGTGGTCACCCTGGCCGCCTTTGCCGCCGATGCCCGGCGGGAGCTGCCGGAACTGGCTCCGGAGAATTTGTTACTGGAACCATCGGCCCGGAAAACCGCGCCCTGCATGGCCCTGGCGGCCTATACGCTGCTGCAGCGGGACCCGGACGCCGTGATCGTCGCCACCCCCTGGGACCTCGTCATCCGGGACGAAGACCTCTTTGCCCGCACCCTGGACGAGGCGTTCACCTACGTGGAAGAAAAAGACGTCCTGATGACCCTGGGCATCGTGCCCAAGACACCGGACGTCAACTTCGGCTATATCCAGGTAAAAGAAGGCCGCAACGCCCATCTGATGGCCGGCCCGCTGCAGGTGAAGACCTTTACCGAAAAACCTTCCATAGAACTGGCCGAAGTATTCGTCCGTACCGGTGAATTCTTCTGGAACAGCGGTATTTTCCTGTGGAAAGCGGCCACCATCGCCGCCGAAATGGAGAAATACATCCCGGAGGTGACGGAACTCTTCCGCGGCTGGCGGCAGAACATCGGAGACCCCGCCTTCATCGAAAAGGCCTATGCCGAATGTCCCAAGGTTTCCCTGGACTACGGCGTAATGGAACACACGGACCGCGCCTGGCTGTACCCCGCCCGCTTCGGATGGGCCGATATCGAACGGCTCTAAGCTATTGCTTAAGTCCGAAAAAAGCCTTAACTTTGCAAGCTAATTTGCCGTGGTGTCTTTTGACGCCGTGGTAAACATGGGAAAATTATAATTTTAACAATACAAAAAAATGCAAAGTAAAGGTTGGATTAGATTCGTAGCCATCTGCCTGGCCATCGCCAGCATCTGGCAGCTTTCCTTCACGGCCATTACCCGTATCCAGGAAAACAAAGCTGCCAAATATGCACAGGAGCAGGCCCTGCAGTTCGTAGAATCAAACAATGTGGCCGCAGAAGTGAGCGAATTCGTGCAGGATTCCGTGGCGGCCATCCGCAACAGAGCCTACATCGACTCTATCAACAATGAAAAAGTGTTCCTTGGCTACACTTTCAAGAGCGTCAAGGAAAAGGAAATCAACCTGGGTCTGGACCTGAAGGGCGGTATGAACGTCATGCTGCAGGTTCAGTTGGAAGACCTGGTAAAAGCCCTGTCCGGCAACAGCACGGACCCGGACTTTGTGGCCGCACTGGCCCAGGCCAAAGCCAACAACGTGAACTCCAGCGCCGATTTCATCGGCCTGTTCGAGCAGGCTTGGGAGCAGGTTGCCCCCCAGCGCCGCCTGGCCGAGGTTTTCGCCACCTATGAGCTCCGCGACAAGGTGTCCAACGATGCCACCAACGCCCAGGTGATCAACGTCATCCGTCAGGAGGCCAAGAGCGCCGTTGACAACTCCTTCAACGTGCTCCGCAACCGTATCGACCGCTTCGGCGTCACCCAGCCCAACATCCAGCAGGTCGGCAACTCCGGCAAGATCCTCATCGAACTGCCCGGTGTTAAGGACCCCGAGCGTGTACGTAAGCTCCTGCAGGGTACCGCTTCCCTGGAATTCTGGCCCACCTATCAGGGCAACGAGGTTGACCTCTATGCCGCTGACGCCCGCGTAGCCGAGATTCTGGGTAATCTGAGCGACTCCACCACCGTGGCCAATCCCCTGTTCCGCGTGCTCTCCCCTTCCGGTTGGAACAACGCCTGCCTGGGCTTCGCCGCCGGTGTGGATACCGCAACCGTGAACCAGTACCTGGCCATGGCCGCCGACGTCCTGCCGGCCGGCTTCAAGGGCATGTGGTCCGTGAAACCCAGCGAGCTGGTGAAGGGCAACAACCTGTATGAACTGATTGCCATCAAGTCCACCTCCCGTGACGGCAAGGCTCCCCTGGACGGCGGTGTGGTCACCGACGCCCGCGTGAACTTCAACGGCGCCCAGCAGGGTGGCAACGGTGCCCCTTCCGTGTCCATGACCATGAACGCCGAGGGCGCCTCCATCTGGGCCCGCCTCACCAAGGACAACATCGGCAAGCAGGTTGCCATCGTCCTGGACGGTCTGGTATACTCCTATCCTACCGTTAACACCGAGATTACCGGCGGTTCCTCCGAAATTACCGGTAACTTCGACGTACAAGAAGCCGAAGACTTGGCCAACGTGCTCAAATCCGGTAAGCTCCCCGCCCCCGCTACCATCATCCAGGAGCAGGTGGTCGGTCCTTCCCTGGGTTCCGCATCCATCAAGGCCGGCCTCATCTCCTTCCTCATCGCTTTCTGCCTGGTACTCATCTACATGGTATTCTTCTACCAGGGTGCCGGTATCATCGCAGACATCGCCCTGCTGTGCAACGTGCTGCTGCTCTTCGGCGTGCTCGTGAGCTTCGGCGCCGTCCTCACCCTGCCCGGTATCGCCGGTCTGGTGTTGACGCTGGGTATGGCTGTGGACGCCAACGTGATTATCTATGAGCGTATCAAGGAAGAACTGGCTGCCGGCAAGGGCTTCGCCCTGGCCGTGCACGACGGTTACAAGAACGCTTACAGCGCCATCATTGACGGCCAGGTGACCACCCTCCTCACCGGTATCATCCTCTACGTGTTCGGTTCCGGCCCCGTCCAGGGCTTCGCCACCACGCTGATCATCGGTATCATCACTTCCGTGCTCACCTCTATCTTTGTCACGCGCATCATCTTTGACGACCGCATCAAGGCCGGAAAGACCGTTTCCCTGTCCAACAAGCTCACCGCCAATATCCTCAAGAATACCAAGGTGGACTTCATCGGCCTCAAGAAATGGTCCTACATCATCTCCGGTTCCCTCATCCTCATCTCCATCCTGAGCATCTGCTTCAAGGGATTCAGCTACGGTGTAGACTTCACCGGCGGCCGTACTTACATCGTTCGCTTCGACAAGAGCGTCACCGCAGAAGACGTCCGCGCTTCCGTAGAGGCCACCTTCGAAGAGGCTGCCCGTGCCGCCGGTATCGACCAGTACTCCGTGGAAGTGAAGCAGTTCGGTGGAGACGCCCAGATGAAGATCACCACCCAGTATAAGAACGACAGCGAAAGCACCGAGGTAGACGCCGAAATCGAAGGTCTGCTCTATCAGTCCCTGAAGGGCTTCTATGCCGAGGACATCCAGCTGAGCGACTTTACCTCCACCCTGGAGAACCCCAACGGTATCATTTCCTCCGACAAGGTAGGTCCCACCATCGCCCGCGATATCACCCGCAGCGCATTCATCGCCGTTTTCCTGGCCCTGCTTGTGATCTTCGGCTATATCGCCATCCGCTTCAAGGGCTGGACCTGGGGTCTCGGTGGCGTGGTCTCCCTGGCCCACACCGCCATCATCGTGATCGGCTTCTTCTCCCTGTTCAACGGTATCCTGCCGTTCAACCTGGATGTGGACCAGACGTTCATCGCCGCTATCCTGACCATCATCGGTTACGCCATCAACGATAACGTGGTTATCTTCGACCGTATCCGTGAGCAGCGCGGACTGCACCCGAAGGAAGACTTCCGCGACACCGTGAACACGGCTCTGAACGCCACCCTCACCCGTACCTTGAACACTTCCGTGTCCACCCTCCTGCCTATGCTTGCCATCGCCATCTTCGGCGGAGAAAGCATCCGCGGTCTGGCCGTGGCCCTGTGCCTGGGTGTGATTATCGGTACCTACGCTTCCATCATGATCGGTACGCCCGTCATGTACGATGCAACCATGTCCAAGAACAAGAAGGAAGCCTAAACGCTTCTACACCATTAAAAATGCCCGTCTGGTTTTCCTGGCGGGCATTTTTGTTTATTTTCTAGTGACTTCGTATTTGTCTACCCCTATCTTGTGAAGGTCCTGGATGAACTCCGAGGTGACGGCCACCCGGAACTTTTTGGAGTAGAACTGGATGCGATATTTGGTTCCGGGATCGTATAGGAAAAGTGTGAGGGGGATGTTGCCCTTGTGCTTTTTGACCACCTTCACAAGGTCTTCCCGGAACTTCTGGGTGAGCATGGGCGTGGTGACATCCATGCTGAAGCCGGAGAGCAAATCGTCGGTAATATTGCCCAGCAGGCTGATTTTGCGGATTTTGAACGCATAGGGAGCCGTTTTCCCCTGGGCCCGTTCTTCGGCCCGCAGAGCAAATTTCTCCCCTATCTCACCCTCCAGGAACAGCGTGGCCTTGGGCTGCATGTACTGCATGAAGGCCTCGTGATCCTTGCCGAACAGGGCGAGCTCATAAGAGCCGCTGTAATCCTCTAAAACGGTGCGGGAGTAGGGTTTCCCCGTCTTGGTGGTCAACTGCTTGAAATCGGTCACTATACCGGCAATATAGACCTTTGGCGTCTGCTTCTTGGACTCGCATTCGGAAATGTAGTTGGAAAGCTCGGCCAACTTGCAATTGACGAAGTGACGCATCTCGAAATCGTAGCGGTCCAGCGGGTGGGAACTCAGGTACATGCCCACCAGGTCTTTTTCCCGCTGCAGCATCTCCATCACGTCCAGATAACCTTCGTCTTCCGGCAGGGCGGGCCGTTCCGGCTTCATTTCCTCCATGTCCCCGAACAGCGATGCCGCTCCGGTGAGGGTATCGTTCTTGTACAGGTCTCCGTAACGGGTTATCTGGTCGATAAACGGGTCGGCGGCGCCTTTGGCTATCTGGTAGTACATGCTGCGCTTGTGGCCGAAGCTGTCGAAGGCGCCGGCGTTGAGCAGGCCTTCGAAACTCTTGCGGTTCACGGCGCCGGACATGCGCTCTACAAAGTCGAAGATATCTGTAAACAGGCCGTTTTCTTCCCGCTCCTTAATAATAGCATCCACCACATTGGCGCCAAAGCCCTTGATGGAGCCCAGGGCAAAGCGGACATCTCCGCTCTTATTCACGGTAAAGTGGTCGGCGCTCTCGTTTACATCGGGGCTTAACACCTTGATTCCGTGGCCCTTGCAGTCGTCCATGATTTTCACGATTTCCTCCATGCTCTTGGCGCAGTCCAGGCAGCTGGCAAAGAATTCGGACGGATAATGGCACTTGAGCCAGCCGGTCTGGTAACTCACCCAGGCATAGCAGGTAGCGTGGGACTTGTTGAAGGCGTACTGGGCAAACTTCTCCCAGTCTTTCCATATTTTGTCCAGCACCTTTTCCGGATGGCCGTTGGCGATGCCCCCGCTCATGAACTTGTCTTTCAGAGAGTTCAGGATGTCAATCTGCTTCTTGCCCATGGCCTTTCGCAGTTTGTCGGCCTCTCCCTTGGTGAAGCCGGCCAGCTTTTGGGACAAAAGCATCACTTGCTCCTGGTACACCGTTACGCCGTAGGTGTCCTCCAGGTACTCTTCCATTTCCGGAAGGTCGTATTCAATGGCCTGCTCTCCCTGTTTTCGAGCCACAAAGTCCGGAATATAGTCCATGGGACCGGGCCGATACAGGGCGTTCATAGCAATCAGGTCCTCAAAACGGGTGGGACGCAGCTTCTGCAGCCAGGTTTTCATGCCTTCCGATTCAAACTGGAACACGGAAGTGGTGTCTCCGCGGCCGTAAAGGTCATAAGTGGGTCCGTCGTCAATGGGGATGGCCTCTATGTCGATATCTTCTCCATGATGCTCTTTGATCAGGTTCAGGCAATTGTGGATGATGGACAGGGTGATGAGGCCCAGGAAGTCCATCTTAAGCATGCCCACATCTTCAATATAGTGGCCGTCGTACTGCGAAGTGCGCACATCCTCCCCCGTTTCCTTATCCTTGGACAGACAGATGGGCAAATAATCGGTAAGGTCTCCGCGGCCGATGATGGTGGCGCAGGCGTGCACGCCCACCTGGCGCACACAGCCCTCCAGGGCCTCGGCATATTTAAGGACCTCCTTATTGATCTCGGGGCCGTTTTTGAGTTCTTCGATGAACTCCGGCACCAGGCGGTAACAGTTCTTGAGGGTAATCTTGACATCCACGTCTTCCATGCCCACCTGGAAGGTCTTCATGACACCGTCCTCTTCCCGTTCTACCTTTTTGAAGCCGGGCTTGAGCTCGTCCAGCTTGGGATTGAAGGGATACTCCTTCTGTTTTTTCTCGCTCAGGCGGTCCGGAACCATCTTGGTGAGACGGTTGCTCTCGTCAATGGAGACGCGGGAGATGCGCGCCACGTCCTTGATGGCACTCTTGGCCGCCATGGTACCAAACGTGATGACGCGGGACACGTGGGATGTTCCATATTTGTGTTCCACGTAATCGTGCGCCTTTGTAAGGTCCTCAAAATCAACGTCGATATCCGGCATAGAAATACGGTCCGGATTGAGGAATCGCTCGAACAGGAGCTGGTATCTGATGGGATCCAGGTTGGTGATTTTGAGGCAATAGGCCACTACGGAACCGGCGGCGGAACCACGTCCCGGGCCCACCATGCTGCCCATGGCACGGGAGGCGGCGATGTAGTCCTGCACAATGAGGAAATAGTCCGGGAAACCCATGCGGCAGATGGTCTTTAGCTCGAAGTCTATACGGTCCTCCTGCTCCTGGGTGAGGGTTTCTCCGTACCGCTGGTGTGCGCCCTGGTAGGTAAGATGGCACAAATAGGCCACGGAATGGCAGAATCCGTCTCCCCTATATGTTCCGTGCTTGTCACAGCGGCCGGCGTCGATGATATCCTTGTATTTCTCCAGGTATTTGTCGATATCGGCCATGAAGGCCGGATCAATCTCGTATACCGGCAAAACAGGGTCCCGGTCTATGGAATAGCTCTCCACCTTATCGGCCACCTCCAGGGTGTTGGAAAGGGCCTCCGGATGGTCCGGGAACAGGGAAAGCATCTCTTCCTCCGTTTTGATGTACTCCTGCTGGGTATAACGCAGGCGGTCCGGGTCATCTATATAAGAGTTGGTGGTAAGGCAGATAAGGCGGTCGTGCACCGGTCCGTCCTCTTTGCGCACAAAGTGGGCGTCGTTGGTAGCTATGACCTTAATGCCGTACTTCTGGGCCAGTTTGAAGATTTCCTCGGTGTAGAAGCACTGTTTCTGGTACAGGTCATTGTCCAGCCCCGGCACTTCTGTCTTGTGCTTCATAACCTCCAGGTAATAATCCTCCCCAAAGACCCGTTTATGCCACAGGATGGCCTCTTCTATGGCCTTGTCATCGTGCGCCAGGATGGCCCTGGGCACTTCTCCGGCCATACAGGCACTGGAGCAGATAAGGCCTTCGTGGTACTGTTCAATCACCTCGTGGCTCACCCTAGGGCGGTAATACATGCCGTTGATATGCCCTTCGGAAACGATTTTTACCAGGTTCAAGTAGCCGGTATAGTTCTTGGCCAGGAGAATCAGGTGGTAATACCCCTTTTCCTTGAGCCGATGGTCTCCCTTGGACACATAAACCTCACAGCCGATGATGGGCTTCACGTTCGGGTGCTTTTTGGCGTATTTGAAGAACTCTTTTACGCCATACATATTACCATGGTCCGTAATGGCAAGGGCCGGCATCCCCAGTTCATCGGCCCGGTTGAAGAGGTTTTCTATGGAGGATTGTCCGTCCAGGATGGAGTACTGGGTGTGGACATGAAGGTGTACGAAACTCATGTAACAAAGATAGCAAATTTTCCACAAAAAAAGCCCGCCGGGAGAAACCTGGCGGGCTTAAAATGGAAGGGATCGCTTACTTGCTCAGCTTGAAGCCGACCTTGTAGTTGTCGTAGCCGTCGGCGAGTTTGGCAATAGTGCCGATCTCAGAGGACTGCTCCCCTATCTTGGAGGCCAGTTTCTTCAGGAAATCCACGGCTTTGTTGGCCGGGAACAGCATTTTGGCGCCCTTGGAAGTGGATTCCAGGACACCGGTCATGCAGAAGAACTGCATGGTTTTGCCGAAGGTGAGGGTAACGGTCTTTTCACCGTCGCCCACCTTATAGGAACCGGGCAGGGTGATGGAGCCGATGCTCATGGCAAAGGTGTTGTCCTCGGAATTGAAAACGAACTGAGCGGCACCGGGAACGATGCCCACCTTGGCCAGGTATTCGTCGGCCTTGGACTCGATACCGGAAGTGACAGCCGTGCCGGCCAGGTTGGCCAGGACGCCGCCCTCGGAACTGGTGGCCGAAACGCCGATACCGTCATAGGTATAGGTCCCGTTCAGGCTCACGGGAGCTGAATAAACCACACCGGCAAGGCCGGAAACGATGTCGGAAACGGTGGAATTACCACCCAGAAGGCCTCCCAAAAGGCCACTCTGTGCATTGGCAGTGATGGTGAACATGGCTGCCAAAGCAATAATGGAAACGAGTTTCTTCATGGTATTTAAACGATTATAAGTTGATTAGTCTTGATTTTCGGGCCAGCCCTGGGCTTTGACCGGGAACTCGACCCCTTCCGGTGTTACAAGAACCGTTCCTGCATCCGGTTGGGCCAGGTGGCCGATGATGTCGAAGGTCTGGAACTCCCTGCGGAACTTCTCCAGTTGCAAAATAGGTACCACAAACAACAGGCGGTTGTCGTCTCCCCCGTTCATGGCGGCGGAGACCGGGTCCATATCCAGTTCCTTTCCCAGCTGGAAGCTGTTTCCTTCGAAAGGAATCTTGTCGGCATAAACCTTGGCGCCCAGACCGCTGTCCCGGGAAAGACGCTTTAATGCATCTGAGAGGCCGCGAGTGACAAAATAACCGTAGGACGGATAGATTTCCGCATCCTCCAGCCGGTCCACCACCGAGGCATCCAGTTCCGGACGTAAATATGCGCCCACAAGCATCTTATACTGAGCCATTTCCGGCTGCTCACCACTCTGGTGGAACATTTTCGCTCCACGTTCCATGACTTGCAAACCCAGGAATGCGGCGCCCAGGGATCCGGATACGCAAATCAAATCCTTGGATTTTGCCGCCATGCGGCGCTTGTCGGTCAGGAGGGTTGTCTCCCCCGTTGCGCTTACGGACAGAAACAAGCCGTTGTTGGAGGGCTGCAGGTCCAGGTTCACGGCCTCGAAGCCATGCTCCTTGGCCGCAACGGTAATCCCCAGCCACAGGTCCTTGATTTGCGGGAAATCCAGCTTGGCCGATATTCCCAGCACGATGTTCAGGAGCCTGGGATGGGCCAGGGAAGCGTACAACTCCCCTACCGTTCCCACTACGCACTTGTAACCCAGATGCTTAAGCGGGAAATAAACCAGATTGAAGTCAATGCCTTCCAGGTACATCCGGGCAGCGGTAACAATACGTCCGCCCTTGGCCGACGTATAACTGAGCCCGCTCACCGGATTGTATGCAGAAAGGCGATAGAGCTGGTCTATCGCCTCGATTCTGCCAATATCTGAAAAGGTTTCTGCCATAGGCGGCCTTTAGCGGAGCTGGAAGATCACAGGGAAGGTGTAGGTAACCTTCACGGCGCGGTCACGCTGCTTACCCGGTTTCCACTTGGGAGAGCTGGAAACAACGCGTACCGCTTCCTTATCCAGAGATTCATCCACGCCACGCAGCACGCGCACGTTGGTTACGCGGCCGTCGGCCTCCACGGTGAACTGCAGGGTTACACGGCCCTGGACACCGTTTTCCTTGGCGATTTCGGGATACACCAGACGGGAGTTCACCCACTTGGAGAATTCGTTGGCGTCTCCACCGTTGAAGGAGGGCTTCTGCTCTACCAACTGGAAAGGAATGGCTTCTTCTTCCACTTCCTCTTCCTCTACCACAGCCTCTTTGTAGTCCTGGATTTCAATAGCCTGGTTGTTGTCTTCCAGGTTGATGAAAAGGTCGTCGTCCAGTTTGATATCATCGTCCACGATATCGATCTGGTCGGACAGGACAGGGATAGCGGGAGCTTCGGGCGGGGGCGGGGGAAGCTCATTCTGGATGGCGATCATTTCTTCTTCCACCAGGACCTGGGTGGTATCTTCCAGCACGGCTACCTGGGCGTCCTTGGAGGACCAGTTGAAGCCCAGGTAGACAATCAGGAGAGCGACCACCAAGCCAATCTCGGTGAAGAGCAGCCGTTTGTTTTCAAGGCTGGCTTTTTCGGATTTCTTGACTTCCATAATTGCTATTGTTTTTGGTTATTTTCTCTAATGCAAAGGTAAAAAGTCTTTCACAAGACTCCAAAAAAAGAATCTCGCAGAGGCGTTTTATAACAATTTGATTATTAATGATTTATCAAAACACCAAAAATGTAAAATCTCTCACCCTTGTCGAATACCCTCAAATTTTGGCGTTTTACCACCATGGATTTTCTCACTTTTCAAGCTGCGATAGAAGGAAATCACGGTCCTCGATATCGGCGTTTTTGATGCGTTCCTTGATCCGGTAAAGCCGGTTATAGACATATGGTTTGTCCTTCTCAAGAAGGGTGGAAATGGTGGTGGAAGAGAAGCCCGCCACCGTAAACATATACAAGAGATAATCCTCTTCCTTCAAGGTGGGGAAAGCGGCCCTGAAGCGTTTGATCACCTGGTCCCGGGACTCGTTCAGCGACTTTTCCAGACTCTGGCGCAGTTTGGAATTACCCCGGAGACCTTCTACCAGGCTGCGGACTTCCTTCAGCACTTTGGGCTGAAGGTTGTCCGTGCCTTCGTAGACATAATACTGCTCAAACAGACGGTCCAGCATATCCAGGCCGATATCGGTCCCTTTCTGGCGGCCCTGGAGGGCCTTCAGGCGGCCTTGCAGGTCCTCGGCGATGGACAGGATGCGGTCGTTCTCTTCCCGCTCCTGTAAAAGCTGCTTTTCCAACTGGGCCTTACGCGCCCAGAAATACAGCACCAGCGTTGCCAGAATGGCCGTTATGAGCAGCGCCAGGGCTCCCATATCAGAGATTTCTGAGCAGGTTGGTAAGAGACACCTTCTTCTCAATCATCGCACGCAGGTCCTCAATCTTCACGCGCTCCTGTTTCATGGTATCGCGCTCGCGCACGGTGACAGTGCCGTCGGTGAGGGAATCATGGTCCACAGTGACGCAGAAGGGCGTTCCAATGGCGTCCTGACGGCGATAACGCTTGCCGATGGAGTCTTTTTCGTCGTACTGATAGGAGAAGTCGTATTTGAGCTCGTCCACCACCTTCTGGGCCAGTTCCGGCAGGCCGTCCTTCTTCACCAGCGGCATCACGGCCACCTTGATGGGGGCCAGCGGGGCAGGAATGCGCATCACAACGCGCTCTTCGCCGTTTTCCAGCTGCTCTACGGTGTAGGAATGGGCCAGCACGGCCAGGCACATACGGTCTACGCCGATAGAGGTCTCGATGACATAAGGAGTGTAGGAAGTATTCTCCTCAGGATCAAAGTATTCAATCTTCTTTCCGGAGAACTTCTGGTGGTTTCCAAGGTCAAAGTTGGTGCGGCTGTGAATGCCTTCCAGTTCCTTGAAGCCGAAGGGGAAGTTGAACTCGATATCCGTGGCTGCATTGGCGTAGTGGGCCAGTTTCTCGTGGTCGTGGAAACGGTAATTATCGGCACCCATTCCCAGGTTCACGTGCCATTTCATACGGGTTTCCTTCCATTTCTTGAACCAGTCCAGCTCGGTTCCGGGCTTGATGAAGAACTGCATCTCCATCTGCTCGAACTCCCTCATGCGGAAGATAAACTGGCGGGCCACGATTTCATTACGGAAGGCCTTGCCGATCTGGGCAATGCCGAAAGGAATCTTCATGCGGCCGGTCTTCTGGACGTTCAGATAGTTCACAAAGATGCCCTGGGCGGTCTCCGGGCGCAGATAAATGAGGTTGGCGCCGTCGGCGGTGCTGCCCATGGAGGTGGAGAACATCAGGTTAAACTGACGGACCTCGGTCCAGTTGCAGGTGCCGGAAATAGGGCATACTATCCCACAATCGATAATTATTTGCCGATATTCAGCAAAATCGTTGGCCTTTTCGGCAGCCACATACCGGTTGTGAACCTCATCCCACTTGGCTTTCTCGCGCAGGACGTTGGGGTTGGTGGCGCGGAACTGGGCCTCGTCAAAGGCGTCTCCAAACTTCTTTCGGCCCTTGGCTACTTCCTTCTCAATCTTTTCCTCTATCTTGCCCAGATAGTCCTCGATGAGGACGTCTGCGCGATAGCGCTTCTTGGAGTCCTTATTGTCGATGAGAGGGTCATTGAAGGCACCCACATGGCCGGAAGCCTCCCAAATGCGGGGGTGCATAAAGATGGCCGAATCAATGCCTACGATGTTCTCGTTCAGGCGGGTCATGGCTTCCCACCAATAATTCTTGATGTTGTTTTTGAGCTGTACGCCCATCTGGCCATAGTCATAAACAGCGGCCAGACCGTCATAGATTTCACTGCTGGGGAAAATGAATCCGTACTCCTTGCAATGGGCTACAAGCACCTTGAAAAGTTCATCCTGTGTCATATATACTATAAATTATATTTCGTGAAATCTTGCAAATTTACTCAAATAATTCCGGAAATGCTTCGCGAATCTCCGGTTTGGATATCTCCAGCAGCGGTTTTTTGGCAAATTCCCGCTGAGGAATCAGGGGATGGGGGATTATCAGATCGTGATTCTTGATGGTAAAGGCCCCGTAGCAAAGGATATCGATATCGATGGTGCGGTCCCTGTAAATGCGCTTGCCATCGGCGTCGAAAAGGGGCTCTTCCAAATCACGTCCCAAGGCTATTTCCACTTCCTTGACTGTGTGCAGAATCTCCATGGCGTGCTCCTCGGGCGTGCCGGTGCGGGGGAGACGGTACAACACACAGAAGTTGAGGAAAGGCTGGCCCTCAAAGCCCCAGGAAGGGGTTTCGATGATGCGGGAAATGCGCTCCGGATGCGTACCGAAGGCTTCATCCAGCATATTCATTGCCTTGAGCAGGTTCAGTTCCCGGTTGCCCAGGTTGGAGCCCAGTCCCAGATATACATTCACTCTTTCCATCAGTCGTTCAGCTTGCCGTAATCGTCCTCTTCATAGTCCAGGCCCAGTTCTACGCGGGCTTCCTCGGAAAGCATGCTGCGGTCCCACTGGGGCTCAAAAGTGAGTTCGATGGTGCATTTGGTGACGCCCGGGACGCTTTCCACGCCCTGTTGTACCTCCATCATCACCTGGTCCGCCATAGGGCAGTTGGGTGCGGTGAAGGTCATCAGGATGGACACTTCGCGCGCTTTGGAGATGGTAAGTTCGTAAATGAGGCCCAGGTCATAGATATTGACCGGGATTTCGGGGTCGTATACCTCCTTCAGCGCCGAAATAACGGCCGCATACAGGGGTTGCAACTCCTTCACATCCTCTGCTGTCAAAACCTCTTTATCTGCCATTTTCTGCCACTTTCTTGATGGTTTCTATCATGGATACCAGGCCATTGGCGCGGGTGGGGGAGAGATTCTCCTTGAGGCCGATCTGGCCCACAAAGTCAAAATCATCCGCAGCAATCTCCTCTGGCGTCCGGCCGGAATACACGCCGATGAGAAGGGAAATGATGCCCTTGGTGATGATGGCGTCACTGTCGGCCGTAAAGAAAAGTTTGCCGTCCCGCACCTCGCTGTCCAGCCAAACACGTGACTGACAGCCCTTTATCAGGCGGTCTTCCGTCTTTTTCTCTTCCGGAAAAGGCTCCAGGGCCTTTCCCAGTTCAATCAGATACTCATATTTGTCCAGCCACTCCTCGTACAGGGAGAAGTCTTCAATGACCTGCTGTTTCTTTTCCTCTAATGTCATACCAGCATCGCTATGGCCTTATCCAGGCACTTGATAAAGTATTCGGCCTCTTCCAGGGTGTTGTAGGGCGCAAAGGAGGCGCGCAGAAGCCCCGTGACGCCCAAACGGTCCATCAGGGGTTCGGCGCACATCTGGCCGGAACGGAGGGCAATGCCCATCTTGTCCAGGATGAGGGCCAGGTCTTCGTGATGGGCGCCTTTCACGCCGAACGAGAACAGCGGAACCTTGGTGGCGCGGTCTGTTCCGAATAACGTAATTCGCTCATCCTCAGTTAGTTTCTTATAAACAAAGTCCAGAATGGCATCCTGTTCCTGAAGGATGGAAGCATCGGCCCGCATCTCCTTCACCAGGTCCATGGCAGGCACCAGGGTGGGAACGGCATTGAAGTTCTGGGTGCCGGCTTCAAACTTTTCCGGCAGGGGAGCGTAGGTGGTGCCGCTGAAACTTACGGTGGCAATCATTTCTCCGCCGCCCATATAAGGAGGCATGGCCTCCAGCCATTTCTTCTTTCCGTACAGGACGCCGGTGCCGGTGGCCGCATACAGTTTGTGACCGGAGAACACGTAGAAGTCGCAGTCCAGGTCCTGTACATCCACGGGCTCATGAACGATGCCCTGGGCACCGTCAACCAGCACGGGAACCCCCATTTTGTGGCTTATCCGCACAATTTCCTTCACCGGATTTACAAGGCCTAACACATTGGAAATGTGAGAGATAGCTACTAATTTGGTGCGCCGAGAAATACATTTTTCCAAATTGCTGACCAGCAGGCTACCATTTTCGGAAATGTCAAGCACTTTCAGCACCGCATTCTTGCGCTCACACAGCATTTGCCAGGGGACGATGTTGCTGTGATGTCCGTCCACGGAAACCACAATTTCGTCGCCCTCGCCCACAAAGGCCTCGCCGAAAGAGAAGGCCACCAGGTTCACGGCAGCCGTAGCGCCGGAGGTGAAAATGATTTCTTCCCGGGCCGATGCGTGGAGGAAATCCTTGACAGCGTCGCGGGTTCCTTCGAAAGCCTCGGTGGCAGCGCCGGCCAAGGCGTGAACCGCCCGGTGGATGTTGG
>Ga0310690_10002551_pt1 | contig 29336 bp, 26 predicted proteins | sample AusTroGonzalo_MG_2_FD_207661 | JGI IMG/M metagenome (GOLD analysis project Ga0310690, IMG submission 207661) | Bovine rumen microbial communities from tropical cattle in Woodstock, Queensland, Australia - Gonzalo_04 (v2) (version 2) | ecosystem: Host-associated > Mammals > Digestive system >...
TACTGCCGTTAAAGAAAACCATTGTTTTCAAGGGTAAATCAAAAAACTATTTTTTTTCTTGAAAAGTAACGAATATTTTGCAGAATAACGTGAAATTTTTGAATATGTAAGAGGAAATAATGTGGAATACGATAATAGAAGAGCTCAGAAAAGCGGGCAATAAGGAAATAAATACTTTTATCGAAGCTCTTTCACCTAAAGAAGAATCCAGAGAAAGGATAGTAATAAACTGCAAAAGTCAGTTTACTTATGATTTTCTTAAAAAAAACAAATACTTATCTAAAATAGAAGAAACTGCTAAAAACCTTTTTGACAAAAACACAGAAGTACAGTTCGTGGTAGTTCCGGAAAACGAGGAAAAACTCCAGCTTGAATTTAATTTCAATGATAAGGATAAAACCAATAAAAACAACTGTAAAGTATCTGATGAATATGAAAAATACAAAGATTATACTTTCAATAATTTTGTAATGGGTCCATCGAATGCCGGAGTTTATCTTGCAGCGCAGGCAATAGCAAAAAATCCCGGGACCGGTTACAATCCATTTTTTATATACGGTGATTCAGGACTCGGAAAAACCCATATAATACAGGCAATAGGAAACTACATAACAGGGAACAAAAATAAAAAAGTATATTATTCTACTACCAACCAGCTTCTTATAGACTACATAAAAGCAATTGAATCAAAGACAATATCCGACTTCAGAGAAAAAATAATAAAAAATGACGTTCTGCTTATAGACGACATTCAGTTTTTGTCTGGAAAATCAGGAACTCAAAACGAATTTTTCTATATTTTCAACCAGTTTTACGACAAAAAAAAGCAGATTGTTATAACATCAGACAAGCAGATAACTGAAATAAACGATATAGACAACAGACTTAGATCCCGTTTCTCAATGGGTGTGACTCTCGAGATAATCCCGCCGGAATACGAAACAAGAGTAGCCATAATAAAAAAGAAATCAGAACTCTACGACATGAAAATAGAAGATGAAGTAGCCGATTTCATAGCCTTTAACATGAAAAACAATGTCCGTGAAATAGAAGGTGCACTGAATACCCTCAAAATTTCACACGAATTTATAGGAAACGGAACTATAGATCTCAAATTTGCAGAAAATATTCTTAAAAATATGATAAAAAAACAGCCTACAGAAATAGAAGATATAATAAAAATAGTTTCTGCCGCTACAAAGGTAAAGCATTCCGACATGATCTCGAAAAAGAGAACCAAAGGAATATCAATATCAAGGCAGATAGCTATTTATCTTACAAGAAAATATACATCAAAAACCTTTAAGGAAATAGGCGAAAAATTCGGCGGAAGAGACCATTCTACAATAATAACATCAATTTCAAACGTAGAAAAGCTCATACTTGACGACGAGCAGATAGCCAAACTTGTAACAAAACTGAGCAAGGAAATAGAGAGCTCGGAAAAGGGTTTATAACAAATGTTGAAAGTTACTATGTTGAAAACTGAAAACCATGAATAAAACACATAAAACAAACACTTTTCTCAACACTGAAAATAGACCTCATCATCATGTTTTTATTGACAATTTACCGGCTTTAAACATTATAACAAAGGTTATTTATAACTGTTTTTTTTAATTAGGAGAGAATTATGATTAAATTAACTTTCAAAAAGGAAGAACTTCTCAAGGCTCTTGACTACTGCAGCTCATGCGTAGAGAAAAAACATCCTATGGTTATCCTCACAAGCGTTCTTTTCAGCTTCAAGGACAAGGAATGTACTCTTACTGCTACCAATCTTGAAATAACAGTTGTAGCAAAGGTAAATCTTGAAGAATCTGTCGAAGAAGGAAAAATAGCTGTTCCAGCAAGATCGGTTCATGATATATGCCGTCTTTCAAGAGCTGAGACAATAATATTCAAATACGGTGAATCAAATAATGTTCTTGATATAACAGCTGATAAGTCAGAATACAGGGTTCCTTGTTTTGATCCTTCAGATTTTCCTGAAATTTCAGATACTTATAAAGAATATAAATCAGTTGATATCAGTAAGTTCATATCTCTTTATAAGAAAGTTCAGTTCTCTATGTGTGACTATTTTTCAACAAACAAGGCTTATTCAGGCGTTCTTATAACAAAAGTCACAGATGAAAACGGAAAAACTTCAGTTGATATGGTAACGACTGATATTCACAGACTTTCCGTTCTGAAGCTTAAAAACTTCGACATAGATATTCCTGAGTTTGAAAAAGGAATAATCATTCCGGGAAAGAATTTTGCCGAAATAACAAAGATTTTTGCAGACTGCAAAGAAGTTCTGATAGCTGTAGACAATGAAAAAGAAGAAAAAATACTTATAAAAAACGGCAACGTAACCTTTATTTCAAGACTTTTTAAAAATGAATTTCCGAGATACAGTTCGATAATAAGTCCTTACGATGTTCTTAACAGCAAGGAATTTGCCGTAATAAACAGAAAAGAACTTATTGATGCCATAAAGCGTGTAGTTATTGTTCTTAACTCTGAAGACAAAATATGGACTTCAAAATACTTCTTCAATGAGAATGTTCTCAAGCTCACGGCAAATTCCAATTCAGGCGGAAATTCTTCTGACGAGATAGTTATTGAAAAAGGCTTTTCATCTGAAAAGAGTGTTGCAGTAAATGCCAAATATTTCCTCGATGTTATAAATGTTATAGACGACAACAATGTAAATGTTATAGTTGAATCCGACGAATCCAAGCCGAAACCTATGACCATAAAGGAAGAAACTGAAGATTTCTTCTATGTTCATATGATTATGCCTCTCAGAATCTGATATTTATGAAAATAAATTCCGTTTTCATATCTGATTTCAGATCTCTGTCTGATTTTTCTATAAATCTGCCGCAAAAGCTGCTTATAAAAGGAAAAACAGGTTCAGGAAAAACTTCTGTTCTTGAAGCCTGTTTTATCCTTTCAAGCGGAAAATCATTTAAAACTTTTGACATAAAGGACTGTATTTCAAAAGAAAGCCAGAATTTTTATATTGAGTCTGTTTTTGATGATTTTGAAGGTTACAGCAGAAAAGTTTCAGTTGCCTATGACAGAAAAGGTAATAAAAAAATTATTATAGACGGCAATATTTCTTCAAGAAAAGACCTTCTGAACATAGCTTATCCTGTAGTTCATTCTCCTGACGATATGTTTATAATTACCGGAAGTCCGAAGTTCAGACGCGATTTTATAGACAGAATATGTTTTATTGAAGACAGAAGTTATTTTGACGACATGAGTGAATATATAAGGTTTGTCAGAAACAAGAATGCTGCTCTCAAGGATAAAAACGAAGAAGTTGTAAAATATCTGAACGCTGCCGCTTCACCGCTTATAGACAGAATAAGAAGAAAAAGAAATGTTTCATGTGAAACAATCAATAGGAAAGTATCGGTTTTACTGGAAAAACTTTTTCCTGGAATGAAAGTTTTTTTTACATGCAGCACGGATGAAAACTGTGCCGGAAAACTTGAAAGCAGGCTTGAAAAAGAACTTGAAAAAGGTTTTTCGCTTTACGGGCCTCATCTTGACAATATAAATATTACAACAGAAGTCGGGAACGCTAAAAACAACATTTCGATGGGTGAAACCTATATAACCTCATTTCTTATAAAACTTGCAGAACTTAGTATTTATGCCGAAAAAAACGAATTTCCGATATTTCTGATAGACGATATTTTTGTTTTTGTTGACGATGAAACCAAAAAAACACTTTTTAAAGAAATCGAATCTTTAAAAAATCAGACAATTATGACAAGTTCAATAGAAAATCTTAATAATTTTAATAATATAGAAGTTTTTTACCTATCAAGGTAAATTCTTAGAAGTTCAGCACGGTTATCGCTTTCTTTTACTTCGTTCTTGTTTGTGACATTTGCTCTGTATTCTTCCTGATAAAGGCCTGTGTATGAAATATAGTAGTTATTCTGCGAGCCTTCGGGAATTTTTATTTTGACAGAATGTCTGACAATATCGCCTTTTTTCCAGAAATCGGTAGGGTAGGTGCCGTTTGCCATTGAACCGTCACCTTTGGTCCTTTTATCCTTGTTGTTTCCCTCGTTGTGGAGAAAAACGTCGTAATCTTTGTTGATTTTGTCTGCTATAGATCTGAAATAAAGCTCGACATTTATAGTTGATCCTTCTTTTGCATAGTATTTTCCGTCAAGTTCTGTAATATTGCCCTTATCAATTGTAAAGCCTTCCAATTTTATGACATTATCAAAAATAACATTTGATTTTATTAAGTTTTCAGGCAATTTTTTAACAATGTATCCGCTTGCTTTCGAAATATCGCGTTCCTGACCTTTTCCATAAACTTTAAGAAGAATATTCTTTGCCCCGCTGTAAACTTCAACAGTTTTTTTATTTATCCTTTTCATCAGCGATTCAAAGCGTTTCTTGTCATTTTCTCGGAGAATTACGTATTGAATGCCGGGTTTGTCGAAGAATCTTATAACATTTTTTTCTTTGTCTGTCTGAAGGAAAGTTATTTCATTTTTAAGCCAGAAACCTGCCGATTTTCTCAGCCATTTATAGTAATCTGCAATCGGTGGCCTGTCATGGCTGCCTTTGGTGTCATTGAGGTAGGCGTCGACATGAGGTTTTAAAGAGTAATATTTTGAAATCTGGGGAAGCTGTGCTGCAAAATAATATGTCATAAATCCTGCACTGAGAGCAAACAGAATGTAAAAACCTTTTTTTTGCATAAAACGGTTGAAAATCATTGAAAGGAGAATAATGCAGAAAACCGTAAAAACAGAAATTATGGTGATTTCCCATGATATTCCGTGAGGAACTTTTCTAGTATTGTAGAAAGTTACAAGGTGAAGAAAAAGAGTATGTTTGTCACCGATGTCGCGGCCGATGGCTGCAACTAAAAATATTGCAATAACTGCTTCGATCTTTGCAGCCAGAGTCCAGCGTTCACTCCACAATTTTTCAATATAAATACCTGAAAATATTGCAAGAAATGGAACTACAGGGGCAATATAGTGATAAAATTTTGTCGATGAAAAAGAGAAGAAAAGAAAGGGTCCTATGAATGAACTGAAAAAGAAAAGTTTTTTCGTTTTTTCAGAGTCTTCCTCTTTTTTTGTGAGAAAATTATAGAATGCTGCCGGTAGAAAGGCGCTCCACGGGAACATTGCGTAACCTAAAATCCTTATATAAAGCGTGTAAAGATCGTTCGGTTTATGGATTTCACCGGTCGTTCTTTTGAAGTGGTGGTAGATGATGAAAGTGTCAAAGAAACTTTTTCCTTCACTTATACACATGTAACCGAACCACGGCATAACGACTGCAAGATAGATTAAAGCTCCGATCAAATGTTTTTTAAGATGTTTCCATGCAAAAAACCAGCTGAAATTCCTTGTAAAAATCATAAAAATGAAAAGAGAGATTCCTGGGATCAGTATCGAAAGAAGCCCTTTTGCAAGAAAAGCCCAGCCTTCGAAAAAGTAAAAAAGATAGAGATAAAAATCACTTCGGGGTAGTTTTTTAAATATTTTTTCGTCAGAACTGATATTTCCGAAATAGTAAACCGCCATGCAGAGCATCGCAATAGTATTAAGCGCAACAAACGGAAGATCTACCATAATCTGGCGCGAAAGCATGAAATACTGAGGTGAAAGCATTAAAACAAATGTTGAAATTATTGCAGATTTACGCGAAATCAGCCGCGTAAGAAGAATGTAGAAACCGGCAAGAGTGAGTATTGAAAAAAGTGCAATCGGAAGTCTTCCCGAAAATTCAGAAATATTGAATTTGTAAAACGGCATCAGCATCCAGAAAAGAAGAGGAGGCTTCGACCAGAATTTGTTCGAGTTCTGAAACCACAGCTTTGCAAATGAATTTTTCTCGAGAGTTTCCCACGCAACGTGTGAATAATGATTTTCCCACGGATCGATCATTAAAAATTCGCCGAGCAAGGGAATATAAAGCAGAGCGCACAAAACAACCGTGAGAATAATAAGGAACTTATCCAGATTGTTGAGCGAACCGTTTCTGCACTCGGAAAATGTATCTAAATCATTACCGATTTTGTTTTTCAAAAACTTTATCAATTTTCACTCCTGAACATAAAATTTAAACGCTGAAAGCTATAATCACTGGGAAAAAAGTCAAGAAAAGAAATACAGTCAACGCAAAGTTACAACGTCTGTTTTTCCGCAAAGTAGAAATGTCCGGTTTTTCTTGGAAAGAAGACAGAAACCTTTGTGCAATGTTCCTGAAATCATTATGGGACCGATGTCAATATCAGGCAACAACCTTATACTTACTGAAGAAGAAAGAGATAATATTAACTTTGCACATTCTGCAACTACTTTGTGCTGACAGAAAAGAGAGAAATATACTCAGTTTGCCGCTGTCGGATTTTGTTTTTTTGTCTACTTGAAATTGATATAGAATCCGGCTTTCCCGTCGTCAATGGTGTAGATGTAATCAGGTCCCCATCCCAATGCAAATATACAGAAATAGAGCTGGCCATTAGATTTACCCAGCTCAATTGCATTTGGAGTCAGGAAAAAAGTATAGTAATGAGTTGTCTCGTCAAAATTGGTAATTGCCAGTCCCAATTCATCTTTTGCGTTACCATAATCGAAATCGTAGAGTTTTACATAATCATGAATGTTGCCGATGGAATAAAACGGATAGCATTTTGCATTACCGTTATCATCATTCAGATACATACCGATACCGTAACCCCAGGTGTTCTTGTTGTTGTGGGTAAATTTCACCATAAACGATTCGGCAGTAGGATTTTGCTGTACATAAGAATCTTTGGAGTCGGTGATATTCAAAATCTCTTCGATACTGACATTTTCCGGTTTGCTGAGATCGTTACCCATACTCACATAGGCTGTCTGGGCGCGTTTCATAGTCAGCGTCACGGTCGAACTGCCGGCATCCGCGTTGCTGAATTCACTCTCTTTAGCACCGGCAAGACCGTAGGCATTCCATGTCTCAGTGATGTCAATAGTGTGGTCTGTAGAGGTATAGCCGTTGCTCTTGGTATAGAACATATTCGTGTATTCCCCGTTATTATACAATTCTTTCCACTCATAATCGCCGTTCTTGCCGAAATTCATAAGGTAGAACTCAGGTGTCTGAGTATTTGTCACCTGCTTGCCGTTCATAAAAAGCGAGCCGTCCGCGCCGCGAGTAAAGGTTATGGTATCCGGATGTTCAAAATCAAAATCGGTGTATACGTTTACTGTAGCTGTATCACCGTTAACCGCAACAACCTCCCAGCCTCTGCAGTGTGCACTGCTGTAGTGATTGGTCTTGCGGTTGTATCCGACATAACTTCCGCTTAGATACCATTGATACCAGAAGTGGTTTCCCACTTTGTCAAACGCTTTGAAAATATCAGCTCCGACAAGCGTCTGGCTTCCGGAGTTCCCGCCGCTGCCTGAATTTCCGCCGCCTGAACCTGAGCATTTTCCGGTATCATAATCGCATCCGTTGGAACAGCTTTCGAAATGCAGCCACATCAGATCGTCGCCCGAATAACCGCAGAAGTAGGAATCGTCGCCGTGACATTCATACTCACTGTAATTGCATACACTGCTTCCTGAACGGTTCGGGCTGTCACTGGTGCTGCCGCTGCCGCCGCAGCCGACCATCAGAAACATTGCAGCCAGCGTTGCAAAACAAACAAAGAAATTTTTCATGACAAACCTCCTGAAAGTAGAAAAATTGCTGAAACTATTAGAAAAATTTAAATTTTTTCTGTTGAAAGGCTTTAAAAGGCGCAGAGCAGTCATTTTGTCTTTAAAATTATCAAAAAAAACAAAAGATTTTAGAAAAATTGCTCTAAAAGGCAAGTTTTTAAATTTATGGTTACAAATTGACTCAAAATAGTTGTAATGAACACCTTAAAGGGGAGGAGCCTTCAAAAAAGTGCACAAAAAAATATCAATAAAAATCATCACTTATCAACTTTTTTGAAAAAAAGTTCATTTTAGAGTCAGAAAAATCGGCATAAGGTGGAACTAAATAAGCGTGTTTTTTGATTTTTGGAGGTAAAGATGAGCTTGAAATGTGAATGCTGCGGCGGCGGTGAGTCGCTTGAAATCAGAAAAAGTATATACGAAGCAAATAACGGAAATTATCATGATGCGGTTTTCTTTGACGGGAAAAGACGCGTTTTCAGATGTTCCGAATGCGGAAAGATCTGGCAGACCGAGCCGACAAGCGACTTTATGCACTTTGTTGCTGAAACGGTTGAATCTGCAAAATTTATTCCGATGGTTTTCAGAGAACACAGAAAGACGATGAAAATCAGCTGATTAAGATCCCCCTTAGGTTATGTTGTAATACTCAAACGGCAATCCCCCGGGTTCGGGGGATTTTTTTTATCCTCGTGCTATCAAGCTGGAACAATAGACAAAGTTGAATGTAACTATCGGTTTTTACTTAAAAAAATTGTAATATAACAAAAAAACGAAAGATTTTATTTGACTATTTGTTTTGAGCGTGTATATTTGCGCCCGTTTGAGTTCGTTACATTCGATACGATTTTTTTGAGGTTCCTCGTTAGCTCAGTCGGTAGAGCGGGTGGCTGTTAACCACTAGGTCGGCGGTTCAAGTCCGTCACGAGGAGCCATTTTTTTTTGCCTTTTTTCTAAGGATTTTTGCTGAAAATAAGATTTTTGAGTTACTTTTTGGCTTTAGCCGGAGTTTTTGTCTGCTGTTTTGCAGGTGTTTTTGCGGGAGTTTTTGTCTGAGATTTTGCAGGAGCCTTTTTAGCAGGTTCAGCTTTTTTTGCCGGCATTTTTGATTTTATCAGCTTTTCGAGCTCTTTTAGTTCATCGGGAAACGCCGATTTGGGAAATTTTTCTTTCATGCTTTCAACAATTGCGTTTGCAATATCGACCTTTCCGATGTGGAAAAGCGAAAATGCAATGTGAAGGTAAGTGCGCTCGATTTTCTGGCATCCCGGATAAGTTTTTTCTATCGGCTGCAGCGTTTCGATAGCTTTGTAGTAGTTTTTTTCCATGTAATAAGTCTCGCCGGTCCAGAAAGTTACGTCGCATTTTCTGGTTTCAGGCCATTTGTCGGCAAAAGTTTCCCACCCTTTTCTTGCCGTTTCCGGGTCACAGTTTCCGCTTTTTGTGTAGTCGACAAGCTGATTGTAGCTTTTCTCCGAATTTTCGGGAAGTCTGACTTTTCCTTCTTTTGTTATGGTGAATTTGTCAACCGGTTTGCAGTTCTCTAACAGCGAATTCAGTTTTTCTTTCAACTGAGTGAGTTCCTGCTCGTTTTCAGCAATTCTTTTGTTGACAGCGTTGATCTGTTCCGAAAAAAGCGAATTTTTCTGAGAGGCCATATCGACATTGTCAATTCTCTTGTTGAGTTCTTTTATTGTTTCACGCAACTCTTCGAGATTGTTGAAAGAAAGGTCGATTTGATTTTTCTGTTTCTGTTTTTCGGTCTGCTGCGATTTTTCGATATCGTCAAGGCGTGCGCTCAGTTTTGCTACTTCTTCTTTGACCGATTTCATAACATTTTCTTCCAAAATTTTCATTTTTGCGGTCGTTTCGGCGGAAAGTTCCGATTTTGCCATATCAACATCGCTTACCATCGCAATACACGAGCTGAGAAAAAAAGAAACGGAGAAAAAAAGCGGAAACAAAAGAAATTTTTTCATTATTACCTCCAACAAACAAAAAAAACGGGTGATTATACAGATTTTTTAGTGAAAAAACAGTGGTTAAAGGAAAAAACGTTTAATATTTATAGTGTTCCGCTTTGTACGGGCCTTCGACTTTAACACCGATGTAGTCAGCCTGTTTCTGCGTGAGTTTTGTGAGGCTGACGCCAAGTTTCGCAAGGTGGAGACGCGCGACTTCCTCATCGAGATGCTTCGGCAGGATATAAACGCCGAGTTTGTATTTGTTCTGCCAGAGATCCATCTGTGCCAGAACCTGATTCGTGAAGGAGTTGCTCATTACGAAGCTCGGATGTCCCGTTGCATTGCCGAGGTTGACGAGTCTCCCTTCACTGAGAAGGATGATCGAGTGTCCGTCCGGGAATTCGATACGGTCGACCTGCGGTTTGATGTTGATTTTCTTGATCCCCGGGATCGCGTAGAGCGCATCGACCTGGATTTCGTTGTCGAAGTGTCCGATGTTGCAGACGATTGCCATGTTTTTCATCTTTTTCATGTGGTCTGCGGTGATGATGTCGCAGTTTCCTGTTGCCGTGACAAAAATATCAGCAAAATCAACCACTTCTTCAACTGTTCTCACTTCAAAACCTTCCATGCTTGCCTGAAGCGCACAGATCGGGTCTATTTCCGTGACTATAACTCTCGCGCCGAAACCCTGCATCGACTTCGCGCAGCCTTTGCCGACATCGCCATATCCGCATACGCAGACGACTTTGCCTGCGACCATGATGTCTGTTCCGCGTTTGAGGCCGTCAGCAAGCGATTCTCTGCAGCCGTAAAGGTTGTCGAATTTCGATTTTGTGACGGAGTCGTTGACGTTGATCGCCGGGAAGAGAAGGGTCTTCTTTTCGAGCATCTGGTAAAGTCTGTGGACACCCGTCGTGGTTTCTTCGCTCACACCTTTGATTTCCTTAACGATTTTGTGCCATTTCTGCGGATCTTTTTTGTATTCCTCTTTCAGAATGTCGAGTATTGCCTGAGCCTCGCGGTTTTCCGCTTTTTCGTCGAAAAGAGAGGGATTTTCTTCGCAGGCATAACCTTTGTGAATGAGAAGCGTCGCGTCTCCGCCGTCGTCAACGATGAGCTGCGGTCCAAGGCCACCTGGGAACGAAAGAGCTTTCAGCGTGCACTGCCAGTATTCTTCGATGGTTTCGCCTTTCCACGCAAAAACCGGAACACCCATGTCTGCGATCGCGGCAGCGGCGTGGTCCTGAGTCGAGAAAATGTTGCAGCTTGCCCAGCGGACATCAGCGCCGAGAGCGACCAGAGTCTTTATCAGAACGGCAGTCTGGATCGTCATGTGGAGACTTCCCGTGATTCTTGCCCCTTTGAGCGGTTTTTTAGCTTCATATTTTTCGCGAAGCGCCATAAGTCCCGGCATCTCGATTTCGGCGAGAGCGATCTCCTTACGCCCGAAATCAGCCTGCGCAATGTCTTTTACCTGATACTCTTTGTTCATTGTAACCTCCTGAAAATATTATAGTTATTCAAATAAAAACACTTCAATGATCAATGTGGCGCGGAAAATATACTTTTATTTCGGGGCAATTCAAATAAATCGGAAATTATGGGAAAGATTCAGAAGAGATTATTGCGCTTCAGGTGCGTCTGCGTTGTCCTGTTTTGCGAATTCCGCATCCATTGCCGAGAGGATACCGTCGCTGATGGTGACGTCGAATTCCATTTCACCGGCTACAACATGGGCTTCGCCGTTGTCGTAATCGCCGGAAGTGATCGTGAAAGTGCCTTCAGCGTTGATTTTCTTCTCAGGCTCTCTGCCGTCTTCTACAGAGTAGACTTTGCTGCTGGTTACAACCAGAGTGTTGTCGTTGAAAAGGAAGACTGCTTCGATTTTTATTTTGTCTTCATCTGCTTCTTTGAGCATATACCATGCATCCAGGGTCTTGTCTGCGTAAGATGCCGGCAGATATGCTGTCGGCTCTGTTTCGAATCCCGATTCGCCGTTTTCTTCCGCTTCTTCTTCGGCTTTAGCGCAGTAGTTTGAGAAATCCATCATTGCCTGAGTGCACTCTTCCGAACCGGCGTCTTTACATTCGTATTTTTTGCCGTCTACTTCATACCAGTAGGATTCATCTTTCGTGCAGAATTTGACAGCTTTGCCGCCGCAGGTGTCAGGTTCTTCGGTCGTAACGCAAGTCGCACCGTCTTCCTCGTTGTAATCAATGTTTGTGTCGTAGCAGTAGTTGTTCAGTTCGAATGCAGCTTTAGTGCAGTCACCATCGTCGCATTTGAATTTTTTGCCGGTTCCTTCTACCTCATACCAAAGGTCATCGCCTTCAGCACAGGCTCTGACATCGTGTCCTTTGCAGTCTCCGGAGTCGGAGTAATCGGAGCATACTGTGTCTCCGTCGGTATAGTACCCGTCACCGGTGATACCGCTTCCGCCGCCGCATGACATCATCAGAAACATTGCAGCTGACATAGCTGCGAAAACCAAAAACTTTTTCATTTTTCTCTCCTCAAAAAGTTGATAAACAAAAAACGCGATATTATAGAAAAAGGCCGGAAAAAGGCAATAGATTATTTCAGCATAAATTCTTTATTCTGAAGCATAGATTCCAGTGTTTCACGATAATCCGCAAGGCCTTTGATTTCCATAATTGTCGTGATTTTTCGCCCTGCATCCTTGCTGCTTGCTCCGCAGTGATAGAGCTTTTCGTTTTTTCTGCCGAAATCAACGGCGATGTAGCGGTCGTGGATCCTGTTTGACGAAGCGATGAATTTGATTTTAACATTGGGATATTCGGCCTGAAAGTCGCTGTATTCCGACATTTTGAGAGGAGTTTTGCCTTTATTGTCGCTGATAATTATTATCTGAACACCGTTTTTCGTGTGGGCAAGATGGCGTAAAGTCTTCAATCCGATGTAATCATCAATCACGATGACACTTTTTTCCGCTTTTTCATAAATTCTTTGATAGGCGATGTCGGCTTTGAAAGGCTCTCCGTCGAGAATCAGGATTTCTTCGCTATCGATTCCGGTATCGAAAAGCTTCATAAAATCGGACAATTCGTCTTTTGAAACCATCTTTTCTTCGACATTCTGAACCCTTTCGGAGAGTTGTTCCTGCTTGTGCCGAAGCAGTTTAAGCTCTTCGTAAGGAATCAGCGGCGTATTCTGCTGTATGTAATGCGCGACTTCAACAAAAACTTTTACAATTATTATGCCCGCTTCAATAGCTCTGTCGCTATGCAGGACAGATGTCAGCATTGATATTCCTTGTTCTGAGTAAACATACGGAAAATATTTAAGGTTTGAACCTCTGCCGCTGTTCAAGATGCCAATTTGGCATCTTGAACATTCTTCGCTTGTTAATTGAAAGCAGAATTCCTCGGGAAATCTTTTGATATTACGTTTCATTGCTCTGTTCATGGCACCGGTTTCCACTCCGAAATATGCCGCAATATCCCTATCGAGCATGACACGCATTCCGCGGATTTCGTAAATCTGCGTTTTTACTTTGTTTTTGTCTATTGGCTCAAATATTTCCAATTCATTTTTGGCAATCAAGTTTAACTCCAAAGGGCAATTTATCGAAGAGAGGCTATACTGTTTTAAGATATAAGTCAAATTATAAATAAAATTATTGAGCGTTATTTTGTTTTAGTACTTAAGTATTTTTGGAATTATATTCTGAATATATCAAATAAAAGTATTGTGTTACAAAGTATTAAATGAAAAATATTTTAAGTCCTTTTGTTGCATGTTAAAAAAATCCTTTAAAATCAATGTCTTGCTTGCTTTTCTTTTCTGTTGAAGCTACACTTGTCTGTTTTTTTGATCACCATATTTTGGAGAACAAGTCCTCGGGATATTTGCAAGCGAAATTTATACGAGCCTGAGAAATCCTATGGTTTAACGGAGGAAACGATGAAGACGATTTATCTTGCAGGAGGCTGTTTCTGGGGAACACAGCGTTTTTTCGACCAGTTTTCGGGTGTCAGATCGACAGAAACGGGTTATGCCAACGGAAAAACAGAAAATCCGTCATACCGCGATGTCTGCGAGGGGAGCGGACATGCCGAAACGGTAAAAATCGAATACGATGAGATGGTTCTGCCGACACAAAAGCTGCTCAGATACTATTTCCGCGCTATTGATCCGCTTTCTGTGAATCAGCAGGGATGCGACTGCGGCATTCAATACCGCACGGGGATTTACTATACCGATGGATCGCTTCTTCCCGATATCGAAGCGGCAGTCCGAAACGAAAAACTTGCTCTCGGCGAAAATGCGGCAAAATTCGCAGTCGAAATCAAACCTCTCGAAAATTTCTATCCCGCGGAAGAGTACCACCAGAAGTATCTTGTCAAAAATCCCAATGGTTACTGCCACTTGCCGCTTGAACTTTTCTGCATTGCAATGAGGGAAAAATAATTGGAACGTGGCGGCATGGAGAAAAAAATGTCAAATATTGAAGAAACAATCAAAGAGAAACTTTCAGAAGTCGAAGAAAAGCACAATGTGAATATAATCTATGCCTGCGAAAGCGGCAGCCGTGCGTGGGGTTTTGCCTCGCCGGACAGCGATTACGACGTGCGTTTCGTCTATGTGCGAGACATCCGCGACTATCTGAGACTGGACAGCGTCCGTGATGTCATCGAGTATGAGTTGAACGATATTTATGATATCAACGGCTGGGATATAAAAAAACTGCTTACGCTTTTGTACAAATCGAACCCGGTGATTTACGAATGGGCTGATTCGCCGGTGGTCTACCGCACGACTGGGCAGTGGCAGCATTTGCGGAGTGTCCTGTCTGAATATTTTTCGGAAAAACGGATGCTTTACCACTACCTTTCGATAGCGAAAAACAACCTTCGCGCCTACTTCAAAGAGGATAAAGTCATCCTCAAAAAATATCTTTATGTGCTGCGCCCGATCTTTGCATGCCGCTGGATCCTCGAGAAAAAAAGCCCGCCGCCGACACTTTTTTCAAAACTTTACGACGGTTCTATGCCCCGTGAGATCGAAGATGATTTTATGCGGCTTCTCGAAGCGAAAAAGCACAATCTCGAGAAAACAGAAGGAGAGCGCATCAAAACTCTTGATGATTTTATCCAGAAAAATGTTGCCGAAATCGAAGTTCTTCTTCAGACAAAAAAAGAGGAATATCCGTCAAATTGGGATAGTCTCAACAAAGTTTTTCTGGAAAATCTTCTTTAGTTAGAATTTTTTTATTTTCCGAAAATATCTGAATGAGTGCCGGTAGCAGTGGCAGAGAGCATCAGTTTGTCTTCAATAATCCGGTACATTAGAAGCCAGTCGCTTTCAATGTGGCATTCCCTGAAATCTTTGAGATTGCCTGTAAGCTGATGGTCTCTGTTTTCGTCGGATAACTGAACCCCTGTTGACAGCAGATCAAGAATGTGAACGAGTTTGGACATATCTTTTCCGCGTTTTTTCATCAATTTTGCATCGCGCTTCATCCTGCTGGTGTAGACTATGCTATACAATTTTAGTCCTCCAGCATTGAAGAAACAGCTTCTTCCGCAGAATCGAACGGTCCGTAAAGATTTGTCATGTTGCGGGAGTCCGAAACCGCCTTTTCAAGTGAAAAATCTTTTTCCTCACTTTCCTTTATCAGGTTTGCAAGATAGGCGAGAAGATTTAACTGTTCTATTCTTGAAAGTGTTGCTGTTTCTTTGACTATTGCTTCATAAGTCATGGTGTTACCTCCGTTATAAACAAAGCCGTAAATTATAAATTACGAATCGGAAATTGCAATAGTTTTCTGATTTTATTGAATCTCTTAGCTTTTTATGCTTTAATCTCCCGATTTTTGGAACAATGCAAAGTTTAGGAGGAAAAATGTTGCAGACACCGCTCGGAGAAATAATTGTCACTATCGATAGCATGCAGATTCAATACGAAGCCGAAATCGAACCTGTTGACAAAAGTTGCTGTCCTGATTTGAACGGCAGATACAGCATAACGGTTGATTTTGAACCGGATGGAAAACCGCACACGGTTTCATGCCGTATAAAAGAGCATCATCCGAATAAAAAGGACGGCATAGAAAGCGGAGAAAGGCTTGAGCTGAAAAGCTTTTACAAAGGAAAAACAAAACTTTCCATCGGAATGGAAAACGATGGTCTGGATCGCGAATCGGAATACGACTACGATACAGACTATCTTGATGACGGCGTAAGCTATGAAGTCCGGACTTTCACCAGAACAAAAAAATTTGTTTTCGGCATCGCGTGGATTTCAAATTCTACGGATGAAAACGAAAATCAAACCTGGTTTGGAGCCGATCCTTCCTATTTTGAAGGCAAAAGACACGAATTTGTTAAAAAAATGTTCGTTTTGCGGTGGAATCCTGCGATTTCATCCTACAAAATGAAAACGCACAAAAGTCTTTGCCGTGATATTAAGAAAAACTATGCTCTTTTTATGAACTGGAGCATTTATGAATGGGATAAACTCTGTTACGGAGACACCTTTGTTACGCAGCAGGTCGGCAGTGAAAACGATGGAATCGCCGTTATAGGAAAGTTTATTTCGCGAGCTTTTGAGGCGGAGAGCTGGAGAGACGACGGCACAAAAATCCACTATGCAGACATTAAGATTTTCTATGCATTCGACAGAGAAAAAGAGAAGTTTCTGAGTGCTGAAATACTGGAAAAAGAGTTCCCGGACATCGACTGGCACGGCGGACACTCGGGAGTTATGATCAACAGCAAAGATGCAGAACGTCTTATCGACAAAATTGATGAAGTTTTGAGCAAAACCGGTATCAAAAACAAGAAAAGTTTCAGAGAATTTCTATAAAGAGATATTTAGCCCACATCCAAACATAACGTTTTTTCCGCAATAAATATCCGGAAGCGGGGAAAGGGGACTAATCTGTCCAGGTCATTTCATTTTCGACTTCGTAAAAAGTTTTTCCGTCCCAGAGTTTTGCATCCAGAAAGGCTTTGACGCATTCTGCGGAATCTTTGGAAAAATGCTCCCAAATGTAACCTTTGAGGAAATCTACATCCTCTTCTTCCGTAAGCACAAGATAATGAAAAGGCTCTTTGTACCAGCCTTGAATGAAGTATTTTTTTCCTCGAAAGAGAAAATACATCTCACTGCCGTAGTAGAGATTGTTCACGAATTCCTTAACATCGCCGTCAATCATAGTTTGACTCCTTTCAAGACGCGATCATTTTGACCTTGATATTTTTATTCAGAAAATTCCGAACAAGTTTTTGTTTGTGGCTAAGGCTGAACGCCTGATAAATCGGATTTTCGCTTTCGGGTCTGTCGTCTGCGATGTAAAGACAGTCAATATCTTTGATTTTATTCAGAAAATTGTTGAAATCTTTTTCCGTGTCAATTCTGGAATCCAAAGTACTGAGAGCGATTTTGCGGAAATATCCGTTCAAATCAAAAATATTGTATTCAAGTTCGCAATCCGGAACATCTTCCGCATTGTCAAGAGTGATTTTTTCGAGATCGACATTAGTCGCATCGGATTCCAAGATGAACTTCTGAAAAGCGTATTCCGTTCTTTGCTTCATTTTTTTCCACCATCATATTATAGAGAGAAAAAATCTCTGGTTTTGACAAATCATAAAAGATAGAAATTGTTCTGAGTATAGAATTCGACACATAACGCTTTTTGGCGAGTTCTTTCAGATCAACATCATATTTTGTCAATAATTTCATTATTCTATCGTTTTGAGTCTTTTCTGAAATCTCATTGTTTTGATATAATTCCAAATAATTTTGAAATATAAACTGCGCGCAGTCCCAGCTGATTGTAAAAATTTCAGCAATATCCTGCTGAGAATGAACTCCGATTAAACAAACAATCGCCAAAGGAGCGAGTAAATGTCCGGCAAAACAATTAGCCTCTGTTTCTTTTTGCCATTCTGATTTTGATGAATCTCTATGGTGCTCAAGCTGGATATGCCCGATTTCATGCAGAATTGTAAAACGCACCCGATTAGCAGATTGCCTGTCATTATAGTAAATTTTCTGTGGTAAAGAAAAACCGTCTTCTGATACTTTTAAAAGGATTTTCCGCTTTTTAAGAGGACACTCAGAGTATTTTATTAGACGAATTTTTAAAAGTTCTGCTACTTTGAAGACATCAATCGGAAAGGTATTGATTCCCAGATCTTCAACCATGTCATTTGCTGTTTCTTCAATAAATTCGCGATCAATGTCATACCATTCTTTCTTCAACTTCTTTTCCCCGAAAATAAAATTTTAGCCAATTCCGCTTTCTCTGTGTCAGTCAAATGTCTTGCATTGCGGGCAACAAGATCGAAAAGTTCATCTTTGTCTCTTTCCATGTTCTTTGGAGCATCTTCCTCGGTTTTTCCTTTCAGATAATCCATCGAAGTTCCTAAAACATTGGCAATGTTCATCAAAATCGCTCCTTTGGGTTCTCTGTCGCCTTTCAGGTAATGCGAAATGGCACTTTCTGTCAAGTTCGCCTGTTGAGCAAGATCTTTTTGACTCATGCCGTTTTTTTCAAGCATTTTCTGCAGTCTCTCCACAAAAATACTTCCCATCTGCTTTCCTCCTCCTCCGAAATACGCGCAGGATCTTAGCAAAAAAGTTTACATTGTCAAGTGAAAGTTCCTGTTTAAGCCATAACCATAAGACAGCTTTTGCAATCAATCGCTTTTTGCAGAAGGTCGATAAAATGTTGTATCAGTTCTTTCTTTTTTTCGTCGGTCTGTTGCTGCATTATTGACTCGGCAATACGTTTTGCCGGTTCAAGTTTTTCAAACGGAATAGTTTCTTCTTCGGCATAGTCAAGCCACAACAAATCCAATTCACTACTTAATTTAAAATACACTGTCTCAAAAAGAAATACCGTTTTGTCTCCCATAAAAAGTTCACTGTAAAACTCTTTTTCATGCGTTTCAATGTAAGTGCAGTCATTTTCATAATTTACACCAGCTTCCGGTGAAAGCGGAACATAAATTGAATGTGTCGGACCAAAAATTTGTTCTCTCATTTCATTTCCCACCTGTGCAAAATTTTAAAATGTGTCAAAGCCTCTTGCTCGCTCGCCGGTCTTCCGTGCTGTTTACCTTTTTCGTCTTTGTAATTCCTGACATCCTTTCCGTTTATATCAAGATAATGATGAATCCCTGTATTTAACAAATGCTGATTATCTTCCAGTCTGCAGTAACCTCCGCCAATATCGGCAGTGATTTTATACTTTCCGTCTTTTCCTGTCCAACTTATTTTATTACCGTGAACTCTTATTGTCGGATCAGGCGTGAAACGCTTTAAAAAATCATTGATGTTTATTTTTTGCCAACTCTCCTTATGTTTTTCGGAGCGTCCGTGTCCTTTATCAATTTCGCCTTTTAATTCGCTGTCCATAAGTGCTGCCAATTTTTGCTGTACAACTTTATTGTGATATAAACCTTTCATGTCGCTCATGCTGTTTTCTCCATATATTCTCTAAAGCATTTTGTCCTGAAATCCTCATAAACTCTAAACGGAAGATTCATTTCTTTCAAAATATTCCGGTATTCCTGCTTGAGTGTTCCGTAAAAAAGCAAATTCGACGGTCTCACAAAAAGAGTTTTTGCTCTCAAATACCAAATATCGGCATCAATTTTCTTTCTGTGTGAGCATCCAAGAGTTCCGACCGCGAAAGGCGAATTTTCGGGATAAGAGCGAAGAGCAGAAACAGTTTCATAAAAATCGCCGATTCTGAAATTAGGAATGATTTTAATACCTTGCAAAGCAAGATAAATCGTAGCCATCTGGCTTAAACAGATATTGAAGCGCTGACATTCGACATCCCAGCCGACACGCGGACTCAAATCAAATCCGCATATTCCCATATATTGCGAATAAATTTCCGCATCTTTTTCCAGATTCGGAAGCCGCCTGTAAAGTTGCCGGTCGTCAGCGAAAAAGCAAATAACGGTTTTCTTTTTGTCTTTGCAGGAATTGCGGTGTTCGAAAGGAAGAATTTCATCGGGATTTTCTCTCAACAAAAATTCTTCTTTGAAAACCGGATAGCCTTCCGGTGTGAACTTGATGCCGTTTTTTTTCAAGTAACTTTCCAATTCACAAAAGCTTTTAAAAATCTCGTTTTTCATCTTACATTCATCTCCTTAAAAAAATGAACAAAACACAAGCCCTACTATAACGACAAAGTTGACATTGTCAAGATAAAAATTGACGTTTGAAGCAAAAATTTAACAAAAACATAATTCCTGTCAAAATTAAAAAGCTCTCAAAGAACCAATATTCAAGAGCAAAATATCTGTTTCGGAAACCATTCCAATATAGATAGCGCTATCTATATCAGTTGGTTATTATTTTCAGAGGAGAGTTCGTCGGTTTATCGTCGGATTCTGACTTTACCGTCGGTTTACTGTCGGTTTATCGTCGGTTCGTCGTCGGTTTTGCGGTAAATATTCGTTCGTTTTAATATTCTGCCACTGCTCGTCAGTTTCGCAGTTTTTAATTGCGGTCGCTTTCAAAGAATTGCAAAAAGATCGAAGTTTTTTCTCCGAAACAAACTTTTAACGCTGAACCAAGTACGACCATCTTATTGACGTCAATAAAATGGTCTGAGACTTGCTGACCCACGTTCCGACAAGCCTCCTTGGCCTTTTCAATCACTTTGCAGAAGTTCTGCCAAAGGCTGTATCCGAACAGTTTTTGCAGGTCTCTCGCGCTCCAGCACTCGGTTTCCTCGATTTTGCAGACTGCCTCTTCATAGCTGTTAAAAAGTCTGACATCATTTTTATCTTGTCGTTTGTCTATTTTTTTGTATATTCAGCCGATTTGTGAACTTTTTATGGAGAAAGAAATGGCTTTTCCCGATAATTTTTCAGCAAAAAGTGTCAATACGATAAGAGTTTTGTCTGCTGACATGATTCAGAAAGCAAATTCGGGTCATCCCGGTCTTCCGATGGGTGCTGCGCCTATGGCTTACACGCTCTGGAAGCGGCATCTCAAGGTTTCTCCGGCGCATCCGGACTGGATAAACCGCGACAGATTCGTCCTTTCGGCGGGTCACGGCAGCGCACTTCTCTATTCGATGCTCCATCTTGCGGGATATAAGCTTTCGATGGACGATCTGAAAAATTTCAGGCAGCTTGGCAGCAAGACTCCGGGACATCCAGAATTCGGCGTAACTCCTGGCGTTGATGCTTCCACTGGCCCGCTCGGTCAGGGTGTCGCGAATGCAGTCGGCATGGCGATAGCTGAAAAAATGCTTGCCGCAAGGTTCAACAAGCCTGGTTTCGAGCTGATCGATCACTTCACTTACGCGCTTTTGGGCGACGGCTGCATGATGGAGGGAATCGCTTCAGAAGCGGCGTCGCTTGCGGGGCACCTGAAACTCGGAAAGCTCATTCTTCTCTACGATTCAAACGATATTTCGCTTGACGGCCCGACAGCGATAACATTCACCGAAGATGTCAAAAAACGCTTTGAAAGCTACGGTTTTCAGGTTTTGACGGTTGCAGACGGTGACAGTGACCTCAAATCGATCGACCGCGCGATCGCAAAGGCGAAAAAAGAGCAGTCAAAACCGACACTTATTATTGTCAAAACGACTATCGGCTTCGGCTCTCCGAACAAGGCGGGAAGTTCATCTTCGCACGGTTCTCCGCTCGGAGCGGATGAACTTGCAGCGGTAAAAAAGGGTTTCGGAATGGATCCCGACAAATTTTTCTTTGTCGATGACGATGTGAAAAAGGATTTCTCTTCGATAAAAAGGGGAGGGAACAGGGCTTTTTCGGCCTGGAACAAACTTTTTGAGGAATATGCGGCGAAATATCCCGAAGAAGCGGCTGTTTTCAAGCAGATGCAGTCTCTTGAAGCAGGCGATTTAGACAAAATTTTGCCGAAATTCGAAGCGGGAACTAAAACGGCGACCCGCGCCGCAGACGGAAAAGTCCTTGCGGCTCTCGGAAAGGCAGTTCCATGGCTCGTAGGCGGCGACGCAGACCTCAGCTGCTCGACTAAAACGACGATTTCGGGCGAAAAATGGATCTCTGCTGGCGATTTTTCTGGCAGAAACATCCACTTCGGAGTCCGAGAACATGCGATGGGAGCTATCGCAAACGGCATTTTCTACCACGGAATGCTGAAACCTTTCACCGGAACGTTCTTCTCGTTTGTTGACTACATGCGTCCTCCGATAAGGCTTGCTGTGCTTGCAAAACTCGGTTCGGTATTCCTTTTCACGCATGATTCTCTTGCGGTAGGTGAGGACGGACCGACTCACCAGCCGATAGAGCAGCTTGCGTCTCTGCGCTGTATTCCGGGCCTGGAAGTATGGCGTCCGGCGGATGCGAACGAAGTATCGGTTGCGTGGAAACATATTCTTGAAAACAAAAACCAGCCAGTCGCACTCATTCTGACACGTCAGGATGTTCCCGTCATCGACAGAACAAAATACGCCGCAGCTGAAAATGCGCTCAAAGGAGCATACTCAATACATGAGGAAGCGACTCCGGATACGATAATCATTGCTACCGGTTCCGAAGTCCACATCGCGCTCGATGCGGCAGAAACCTTGAGAAAAGAAGGTTTGAAAGTGCGCGTCGTCAACATGGTTTCACGTGAAACATTCGAGAAACAGCCGGCAGAATACCGGGAATCTGTGCTTCCGAAATCGGTCAGAAACCGCGTCGTCGTTGAAGCGGGAACAAGTTTCGGCTGGGAAAAATACGCAGGCGACAAAGGAAAAATCATCGCAGTGGATTCGTTCGGAACCTCCGCTCCAGGCAGTCAGGTCATGGAAAAATACGGTTTCACCGCTGAAAATATCGTCAAAACTGTAAAATCCAGATAATCAGACAGTTAATCATTTGCAACAGTCCGAAAACTCTTGCAGTTCTTGAAAATTCCGTGTAACATCGCATGTTTTTTGATTTTTTCACTTTGGAGATGAATCATGTTCAAAGAAAGCAATATCCTGAGATTAAGCATCTTCGGCATTATTGTCGTTGCGGTCTTGATGATCGCAGGAACGTTCTGGGAAGGTCAGAAGGCAAGACTCGACACGGAGAAAGCCGTAAGATCAGTCAGCCTTCTCTATCTCGACGAGCTTGCCGGCAGGCGCGAGCAGGTCGTCGCCGCAAACCTGCTGGGGAAAATAAGCAACCTGAAGACCGCCGTCAGCCTTATGACGGATGAAGACCTGAGCGACGAAGAGCATCTTCAGACCTTCCAGGCGAGGATGAAGAAGCTCTACAAACTTGTGAAGTTCGCTTTTGTCGATTCCAACGGCATAATCCACACCGCCAACGGAAAACAGGACAATATCGGCGACTACCATTTCGACTACAAAACGATCTCCAAGCCCGAAATATCGATATTCAACCTGAAAAGCGCGGACAAGAAAGTCATCATCGCTATCCCTGTCGAAGGACTTTCTGTCGGGAACGAAAAGCTCTCGGCGTGCTTCATGGAAATCGAAATGGAGGAAATGCTCCAGGGCGTTTCAATGCACTCGAACAAGGACGCAGCGACTTTCAGCAATATCTACACGAAAAACGGCATCGCTCTTTCCAATACGGTCCTCGGAGGTCTCGCAGTGGAAGACAACCTGCTTGAAGCCCTTCAGCACGCTGACTTCGAGGACGAATACTCTTATGAAGATATCGAAAGCCATTTCAACAACGCCCAAAAAGGCATAGCCTCATTTACCTACAACGGGATAAGAGAGACTTTGAGCTACGTTCCGGTCGCCGGGACAGACTGGTTCCTCACCTACCTCATCCGTGAAAACGTCATCGCCGACAACATAAGCTCGATCTCGGACGCTATCATCACGAGGAATCTTATGCAGTCGCTCTCAGCCACGTTCCTCCTGATGATCATTTTCGCATTCATAATTTTCCAGCAGAAAAAGAACACGAAACTTCTGGTCGAAAAAAAGGCGGCCGATATCGAACAGCACGAACTTGAACACAGGCTCGAACTTCAGGAAAAACTGCTTGAAGAAGAGAAGCAGAGAACGCAGCAGACAAGGCTCATAACCGCATTGTGCTCGGATTACTGGAGCGTTTACTATCTTGAGCTCGACAAAAACGAAGGTGTCTGCTATCAGGCTCACTCCGATATAGAAAACGGATTCAAAGTCGGCGAAAAGTTCAAATATCTTGAGGCTGTCACAAAATATGCGGAACACTATGTTACTGAGAAATACCGCGAGGAATTTCTGAACTTCATCCAGCCTGACAACATCAGGGAAGGGCTCAAGGAAAACAGAGTCATTTCCTACCGCTACATGGTTTTCCGTCACGGAAAGGAATCGTACGAGATGGTCCGCTTCGCCGGAGTACGCCACCCCGAGGACAGGGATGACCACTTAGTCCACGCAGTCGGAGGGTGCTTCGCCAACGTCGATGCCGAGACGCGCCAGACAATCGCGAACAACGAGGCTTTGAGCAACGCTCTTGAGGCTGCAAAAGAGGCAAACAAGGCAAAAACAGCCTTCCTTTCGAATATGAGCCACGAGATCAGGACTCCGATGAACGCGATAATCGGCCTTGATAACATCGCACTCAACGACCCTGACATATCCCCGAAGACACGCGAATATCTCACCAAGATCGGAGATTCGGCGGAACATCTGCTGAGCCTGATAAACGACATTCTCGATATGTCCCGCATAGAATCGGGGCGCCTGATACTCAAAAACGAGGAATTCCAGTTCTCGAAACTGGTCGAATACATCAACACAATGTTCAGCAGCCAGTGCTCAGGGAAAGGGCTCGACTACCACTGCCACATAAACGGGCATGTCGATGATTTCTACATCGGCGACAACATGAAGCTGCGCCAGGTGCTCATCAACATTTTAGGCAACGCGGTGAAGTTCACTCCTGCCGGCGGTAACATCAATCTGGATATCGAAAGGACGGCTCAGTTCGACGGCAAATCGACTCTCCGCTTCGTCATCAGAGATACAGGAATCGGCATGAGCAAAGAGTTCCTGCCGCATATTTTCGACACTTTCGCGCAGGAAGACTTGTCAGCGTCCAACAAATACGGCTCTTCGGGACTGGGACTTGCGATCACGAAGAACATCGTCGAAATGATGAACGGCAACATAAGCGTCGAAAGCGAAAAAGGAAAAGGAACGACTTTCACAGTTTCTGTCACCCTTCTCGACTCGGCCGGCAAAAACAGAAATGATGATTTGGAAATAAAACCGAACGAAATGAGCGTTCTCATCATCGACGACGACCCGGTAGCATGCGAACATGCGAGACTTGTCCTTGAAAAATCGGGGATCGCTTCAGAAACCGTTCAGTCGGGCAAAGAGGCTATCGAAATGGTCAAACTGCGCCACGCCCGCCACGATCCTTACAACCTGATCCTTGTCGACTGGCAGATGCCCGAAATGGACGGAGTCGAAACGACGCGTGAGATACGCAAGATCGTCGGGAACGAGTCGGCTATCATCATCCTCACGGCATACAAATGGGATGACATCCTTGACGAAGCGGTCCAGGCAGGAGTCGACAGCTTCATAGCGAAACCCCTCTTCGCATCGAACCTTCTCGAAGAGTTCCAGGATGCAGTAAGACGCAAAAGCACCGTGACAAAACATGCCGAGCACAAAGCGGAACTTTCGGGAAGAAAAGTCCTTGTCGCGGAAGATGTCCAGATCAATGCAGAAATTCTGAAAATGATTTTGCAGATGCGCGGAATAGACTGCGATGTCGCTGAAAACGGAAAGATCGCGGTAGATACCTTCTCGTCCAAGCCCGAAGGAACTTACGACGCGATACTCATGGATATGCGTATGCCGGAAATGGACGGACTTGAAGCGACAAGAGTCATCCGTGCTATGAAACGGGCCGATGCGAAAAAGATCCCGATAATCGCACTCACCGCAAACGCATTTGACGAAGATGTGCAGCGTTCTCTTCAGGCAGGGCTCAACGCACATCTCAGTAAGCCTGTAAAACCCGAACAGCTCTATCAGACACTTGAAGAGCTCATCGGAAAGACTGAAATTTAACGGAGGAAGCCATGCCGGAACAAAACTTAGAACTCAACGACCAGACTATTCAACTTGCAGAAAAGATCGGCCGCCACATGCCGGGAGGATTTTTCATCTACAAGGCAGGCGGGAACGAGGAACTTCTTTACGCAAACCAGGCAACGCTGAATATTTTCGGCTGCAAAGACCTTGAGGAGTTCAAAGCCCTTACCGGCTGGACTTTCAAGGGGATGGTTTATCCTGAAGATTATATTGAAATCATAAAGTCGATAGATGTTCAGATAGAAGAGAGCAGTGAAAATCTCGACTATGTGGAATACCGCATCGTAAGGAAGGACGGGAGCATCCGCTGGGTCGATGACTACGGCCACTATACCGAAACCAAGGCCTACGGCGGAGTTTACTACGTCTTCATTTCCGATATCACCGAGAAGCGCGCTCAGAAGGAAATGACGCTCCAGCAGGTCATCAGCGAGGCGAAACAGCAGGAGATTGAAAAACAGACTGTTCTGCAGGACAAACTTCTCGAAGCACAGCGGACGAGAGAGCAGTACGACAAAATGATAACCGCCATGGCTTCAGACTACCGCAGCGTTTACCATGTCAATCTCGATACCGACGATGCAGTCTGCTACCGCGCCGATCCCAACGATAAAAAGCAGCATAAGGCTGGTGTTCACTTTTCCTATAAAGAGGCTTTCACCCAGTATGCAACGAATGTCGTGGCGGAACCGTACCGCGAAGGTTTCCTGCATTTCATCGAACCGGAAAATATAAGAACCGGGCTTGCGGAACACGAAATCATTTCATACCGCTATCTTGCACAGCGCGAAGGGCGGGAATACTACGAGATGATCCGCGCTGCCGGTGTCAGACACGCCGAAGACCGCGACGACCACAGAGTCCATGCGATAGGCCTCGGTCTTACGGTCATAGACGAAGAGATGCGCGATTCGATGGCAAAGAACCAGGCTCTTGCCGAGGCTCTCGCAGCCGCAAAAGAGGCAAACAAGGCGAAAACAGCGTTCCTTTCCAACATGAGCCACGAGATAAGGACTCCGATGAACGCCATAATCGGGCTCGACAGCCTCGCTCTGAGAAACGACAAGCTCCTGCCGGAAACACGCGAATACCTTGAAAAGATCGGCGAAAGCGCACGTCACCTGCTCGGTCTCATCAACGACATCCTCGATATGTCGCGCATCGAATCGGGAAGGATCGTTCTGCGCAAAGAGGAATTTTCGTTCCGCTCGATGTTAGAGCAGATCAACACGATGGTGATGTCGCAGTGCGGCGAAAAAGGGCTCAAATACGAATGCCGCATGACCGGCGGAGTCAGCGATTACTACATCGGTGACGACATGAAGCTGAAACAGGTGCTCATCAACATTCTGAGCAACGCGATAAAGTTCACGGAAAAAGGTGGCAACATCGTTATGGAGGTCGAACGGAAAGCGACCTACGGCGACCAGTCAACGATCAAATTCGTGATAAAAGATACCGGTATCGGCATGGAAAAGTCGTTCATTCCAAAGATATTCGACTCGTTCACGCAGGAGGACAGCAGCCGCAACAACAAATACGGCAGCACCGGGCTCGGCATGGCAATAACAAAAAACATCGTCGAGCTTATGAACGGCACGATTTCGGTCGAATCGGAAAAAAGTGTTGGGACTGAGTTCACTGTCGTTGTCACGCTGAAGAACTGCGAGCATCAGGGGCCGGCAACAAGCTACATCAAACCTAAGGATATGCGCGTGCTTATCGTTGACGACGAAGAGATCGCAGCGGAACACGCGAGAATGGTCCTTGACGAAGTCGGGATCAGCGCCGAATGCGCCTCAAGCGGTGCCGAAGCACTTAAAATGCTCGAACTGCAGCACACGAAGCATGAACCCTACAACCTTGTTCTTCTTGACTGGAAAATGCCCGAGATGGACGGCCTTGAAGTTTCAAAAGAAATCAGAAAACGTTACAGCAAGGAGACCACAATCATAATCCTGACCTCCTTCAACTGGGACGAAATCATGGATGAAGCACTGCATGTCGGCGTTGACAGCTTCCTTGCAAAGCCGCTTTTCGCATCGAATGTCATCGACGAGTTCGAACGCATCGCGAGAAAGAACAACATGAGTCTTTTCCGCGAAAGAAGGCGTGCCGACCTCAACGGCAAAAAGATCCTTCTGGCCGAAGACATTCAGATCAATGCAGAGATAATGAAACAGATCCTCAAAATAAAGGGTGCCGAGATCGACCACGCAGAAAACGGCAGGATAGTGCTCGAAATGTTCGCAAACAGCGCTCCGAAGCACTATGACGCGATACTTATGGATGTCAGGATGCCGGAGATGGACGGCCTCGAAGCAACAGCAAAGATCCGTGCTCTCGACCGCAAGGATGCAAAAACGATCCCGATAATCGCCATGACTGCAAACGCATTCGACGAAGACGTGCAGCGCAGCCTTCAGGTCGGGATGAACGCGCACCTTTCAAAACCCGTCGAGCCTGAACACCTTTACAGAACACTTGAAGAACTTATCTGGGAAAAAGAACAGCTTGAAAAATGAAAAAAGTTCTCATGTTTTTTACAGTTTTATTTTTCCTTGTAGTTTTGGTTACTTCGTTCTGGTTTTGGCGGTATTGCCTTCAAACCACGGAACACACTTTTGCAGAAGCCGTTGTTTCCTTTGTTATTGTTGTAGTTATCAACATATTTTTTGATTCTTTCCTCTTTGCAGTTTACGGTCTTGCATTGAACATCGACAAAGCGAGCGATAAAATCATCAACAAACTTTTGAAGTGAAAAAACAAAAGATTGAGGATGCCCGGAAGCTACTCAACACCGGGTTAAGTCCCACCAGCCGCCGTCCGCTGGATCGCTTTCGCATAGCTCTTCACATCCTCCGGCTAAAAAAGAACTTTGAGGGTGCCCTGAAGCCACTCAACACAGGGTTAAATTCCCACGGTCAGCCACACCGTCTCGCAATTCGCGCGGCACTTTACACCCTTCAGCTGAAAAAGAACGAATAATATTAGCTATTATTTGTTGTTTGTCAAGTCTGTTTTGTTGTTTTACCGGCGAATTCAAATCCTAAAAATAAAATTACGTCTAAAACTTGTTTTCTGTTTGTTTATCTGATATAACGCCACGCTTTAATCGTGATTAGCGGAGTGAAGTATGGCAAAAACTGCAATAAATCGCAAAAAAGCGGCAAAGGAATTTGCGGAAAAATGGCGTGGCAAAGGCTACGAAAAAGGAGAAAGCCAGGTCTTCTGGATTGAATTGCTTTTAAATGTGTTCGGTGTCGAAAACATTAGTGATTTCATAATTTTTGAAGATAAAGTCCACCTTGACCATACGAGTTTTATTGATGCCTATATTCCATCAACCCATATTATGATCGAGCAGAAAAGTATCGACAAAGATTTACTCAAACCGATAAAACAGAGCGACGGCAGTCTTCTTACGCCGTTCCAGCAGGCAAAAAGATATTCTTCGGAATTACCTTATTCAAGCCGTCCGCGCTGGATAATCACCTGCAACTTTCAGGAGTTTCTGATTTATGACATGGAAAAACCGCAAGGCGAGCCGCTTCAGGTTCTGCTTGAGGATTTGCCTGATAAATTCGGATGCTTGCAGTTTATGATCGATACTAAAAAGACTTCAATTTCGCC
>Ga0310690_10002552_pt1 | contig 29332 bp, 42 predicted proteins | sample AusTroGonzalo_MG_2_FD_207661 | JGI IMG/M metagenome (GOLD analysis project Ga0310690, IMG submission 207661) | Bovine rumen microbial communities from tropical cattle in Woodstock, Queensland, Australia - Gonzalo_04 (v2) (version 2) | ecosystem: Host-associated > Mammals > Digestive system >...
TCAATAAGATAATCGCTCAAATCCTTCTCGGCTTTTTTCAGACCTTCCACGTTGTTTCCGTCAATAGAGTGCTTGAGTAATTCAAGGATGGCTTTTTGAGTGACTTTGTTGCCCTTTTCAATGTCCGTTATTCTCTTATCGTAATTTTCCAAGATTTTTCTTTCCAAGTCGCTCACCCTTTTCTCTAAATCGTCTGTCGGTTTCTTATAGTCCTTAAATATCCCTGTCAACAAAGACACAAGGCTAATAACAGCCGTAATGCCTAAACAAATTGATACAGTAGTTCCCCACCATTCACTCATTCGTTTTCCCCTTTCATAGTCCACATAGTAATTATTGCAAAAAATATGCTTATTAATATTGCAAGTATTAGTTTCATTTAATCACCGCCCATTGTTTTTGCCCCTTAATATGTCTTAAATGCAACATTCAAAATCAATTCATCGCCACTTTGAAGAGCGGTTTGTGTGTAAAGTGATTTTCCGTAAACATAACCGACAGCATTTATAAGATTTCCGCTTCTGTTTATAAGACCAACCCAGTTCATAGATGTACTCAAATCGCCCGCAGAAACGTTAAACTCTCCGATTTTATTACCGCTTGCAACATTTGAACTCATAGTGAGATATCCTTGTAAATAAGCAATTCCATTTGATATAAAATGTTGACCGCCTAAAGTTGCCGAAGTTGATGTTAAAGAAAGATTTGAAATATCAACAATTTCATCAATCTTCTCTTGAACCGTACTATCATCACTCGTCAATATCTCACTCGCATAAGTAGGTGGATAATATCCTATAAATTGTGAGCCTATATATAAAGCATCTGCCATTGTTTTTTCCTCCTTAAAGTACAATACAAACAACATATACTTTTCTACTTTGAGAAATAGTATAGTTTTCTACCCTACTTTTAATATGAATCGTTGTTCCATCATTTTCCAAAATGTAGTTAAGGTTTTCTTCCCAAGAAGAACCCTCTAAAATTGATATAGGCTTGTATTTTGAAGTGTCGATATTCGTTGAAATTTTTCCCCAATAACTTGTTATCGTTGCCCCTTGCAAATTAATTTCAAAAGTTTTAAATAATTCACTCGGTAAATTGCTTAAATTTGAATTTCCATAATCTACTCGTAAAGGTGAAATTTGCGGTTCAGGATGATTTCTTACTCTCCAACAATTTGCCTCTTTTTCGGCAATGGGTACATTTTGAAAGTCGCTCCAAGTTATAGGAATAATATCTGTAACTGTTTTTGTGCTTTGAAGTGCCGTTATTAATGCCTGTAATTGTGTTACTAAATCCGTATAATTATCTCTGCAAGGTAATCTATCGTCTGCCATATTCTCTCCTAACTCGGATATATAACGTCATATCCGCCATTTTGATTTTCTACAATGTCAAAGGGCAATTTGTTTTGTTTGCCCGATAGTAAAGTATTCGTTTCGGTTTTCGTGTAGTAATTTGACAAGTCGATTTCGGTATCGCCTATCAATTCATACGCATTGTTTATCCACACATATTCGTCATAGATATTGTCCACGTTCGGTATCGTTTTCGGCACAAGATAGATGATGTTCGATTGTCCGACAAGGGGTAATTCTGCGACTACTTCAAATTGCACTCCTGTTAAGGAATTAATTAAGTCGCATATCTGTTTTATGACTTTAATATCGCCATTGTAGTTAATTAAATCTGCCATTTCTAACTCTCCGATAACGTATATCTAACTTTCATGCTTAAAGTTGCATCTTTTATTACTTCTGTGATGTTGTTGATCGTTGCAAGGTATAAAGGATTATTGACTGCCGTAACATAACCATTCCTGTTATACATAAGTGCTTCAAGTGTTGAATCGTAGATAAATGATGTGTTCAAAGTGCTTTGAATCTGTCTATTGCTTGAATTAATAGGGTAACAAGTGCCGTTTGTTGTATCGTAAATAAAGCAATCATAAACATTGTTATTAGTTTCCCTGTCACTAACAAGTGTCAAGCCATTCGGCAAATCACCAATCATGAAGTTATTGCCCGCCATTTGCCATCCTTCTGCCGTTATAGGCAAAGAGCAAACGTGAGTATTATCTGACAATTTGAATCCTTCAACCTTTGTTCCTGTTCCGCTTGTTCCAACAAACACATTTCCGTGTGACATTCCAAATCTGTAAGAACCGCCATAACTACGGCTTATGCTGATATACAGAGTATTAGTTGAAGTGTTTGTCATTTCCTTTAAGGTAAAGGAATCATCGGTTGTATCATAGATATAAAATCTAAATTTGCCATTAACTGCTGTTTCCCCTTGGTCTCTATTTGGAACTACTCCAATAAGTCCTTCGGAAGCGGTAACGTAACATTCTTGATTAGTCCACGATAAGGGATTTCCAACCTCGGACAAATCAAAAGTAAATGTTTCGGAAACTAAATCGAAAATGCTTGCTGTTGTAATACAGATTTTCTTCTTAACAACAGTCACAATACTTCCCGAACAAGAAAAGGTGTATTTGTAATTTCCAACACCTACTGCCTGTCTTGTTGCCGTAGAACCCGAATCTGCTCCGAGATTATCCGTAAGACGATTAAACGTGAAATAATCGCTCGGATCACTTTCGGTTTTTCTATATCCGCTTGCGTTGCCGTAGCCTATCAAACCGCCTGTTCTTGAAGTAAGGCATACGGAAGATATCTTGCCGTTTCCTTGGCTCTGCCCCCATTCATACTGAAGAATGAGTTTTCTTTCATTGGCAATCATCTTACTTTCAATATCGTTGTATGTTCCGAGTTCAGGTGGGTTTGAAGCATTTACAATGTCTGTCGCTCCGTTTGCGGTCATTGTATTGCCCGAACTCATAAAGGAAGAATCTGCGGATATTGAGTTTTTAAAAAGAAGAATACCCCCGACAGTTTCTTTCCAATAGTCTGTCGCTTTAAATACAGAATTTGTGAGAATACTTGCATTACATTCCCCTAAATTCCTTAATGCTTTTGCAATAACTGTACTCTGGAAAGTATTTTCGGACTCGATATCCTTAATAATGTGTCCACTTATGGGATTTGTTAATGTTATTCGTGTGTGTCCGTGTATCATACTGACTCCGTTTCTATGCTTACAACATCGTTAACTGTGTCGAATGTTACATCAATCAAATTAATGTCGCTAACGTGTTCTTCAATCTTGATGAATCCGTTCCAATCGTCACTTGCTACCAAATTCTGTCCGTAAAGACTTCCGTTTACTCCCTGTGTCTTTATATGGACGGAAGCACCACTCATTTTCATTCTGACTTCAAACGTATTTATACCGCTATGTTGTATCTTGAAATATTTAAGAAGGTGTAATACGTGATTTCCGTCAAGCCACGTTTCTGTGGGTGTATATCCCGATATGACATTCGAGTTAAGAATATATGTTATCTCTCCAACTCCGTCATAATAATTTATTCCGCTAACCGTAGTCGATACATCAACAAGGACTTCTGCGTGAAATACAACTACTGTGTCTTTCGTTGCCGTAAATATCATTTCGGGGATAATATCTTTCGTTTCTCCGTCTCCGATATTTATGTCGCTTGTGTTTGTTAGAAGGTAGAATTTGAATTTGAGATTGTCTAAATCATCTTCAATTTCTTCGATAATCCTTTGAAGTCTATCCAGGTCTATACCTAAATCTGACTCAAACAAGTGAATTTCACGATCACCTTCGGCAACTATATTGTCTCTTAATGCCTGTATGCCTTTCATGGTTCTTTCAAGAACTAACACGGGTGTATTTACAGGAACCTGAACTGATGTAACCGGAATTGAAACAATATCCATGCACTCGATATAAGGCAACCCGTTAATATCAATATCCGCTGGCTGATATGAAAAACCATAAATCTCGTTGTATATAGCCTCCGCCATATCCTCTAAGGTTTCATCGTCAAGACTGGGTGTAAAGAAGTTATTTGCTATCTGATATGTACTTCCATCCTCACCTTCCGAATATCCAACACCTTCAAGACCGACTGCCGTTATTTCTTGTGTCGTGTATTCCTGGTAATTTGCATCTTTATAATAAGAAACTGCCTGATTAACGGTTCCGCTATCTCCATGAACTTCGAGATAATCAAAGGTTCCGCTTCTTGTCATTCTGCCAAACACTACATTAATCTGGCATATTGACTTGATAACGTCTAAAGCACAAAGTTTCTGAGGCGTATAGTCCTTTTCGAAACTCAAATTATCAAATATTAGCGTCCTGGTTTCCTGAGTTATGCCTAAATAAGTGAATAAACTGTCTCTAAATGTCTTAATCGTCTGAGGAAACGAAAGATTATTGTACCAAGTCGCAACGTTAGTGTCCGCAAGTTTATAAAGCATGTCGTAGGCTGTAATTTTCTTTTCAGTTTTATGCGGTACTTGTTCAACCTTGTCTATATATCCTCTAAACAAAGTTATTGACTCTGCACCCGTTACGTTCGGTATCATTGATATAATCATCAATTTCCCAGATATATCATCTGTAACGTTCCTTAAAGTGAGGTGACAGACACTTGCCATACAACCGACAAATTCAATGTTATCCCCTGACATTACCCTTTCGGTTATCTCTAAACTTTCCGAATCAACGTCGCTGGTACCCAGGGTTAAACTTAAATCAGGAAATGATATTGTAAGAGTTTTAGGAACCGAATCACTGAGATATGCAGTTTTTGTCGTTTGATTTACATTTATCATGTTAATATCCTATAAAGGCTAATCTTATCTGGTTATACTCAATTTTTGTTGAATCAGCGTAATACAACGTAGGCTTAATATCGGGCATGTACATATCTTGTGTCACATAACTATCCGACTCAGGTATATAAGCCGTAACTGATATTTTTCTTTCAAGTTGATTTATCATCCTACTTTGAATATTTGACATTAAAGTTGCAAATTGTGTATTCGTAAGTAAAGGTATGGTTTCAAACTCGATCTTATTTGCTATATGGTCCAAAGCGTTCCTATGAAGCGCTCCGGTACCGTCCACGTAAGAATCCAGGTCCGTCACCGATTTAAACACTGAGTACGTCTCAGCCCTGAATAATGACAATGGAAGTTCATATTGATTATTTGAAGGACCAACCTTTATTAAATATCCTGCGTATGCCATTTCTCACCTCATAAAAAAGAGAGGTCGTTTTGACCTCTCTTTAACTAAATGCGGGCTTTCCCGTACTCTTTGTAAATTCATTAGCCGATAATTTAACCGACTTAAACAGTGCTTCTTTCGAAATGCCGAACTCTTTTTGTAAAATGCCTTCCAACAATGCGTTTTGCTGTCTTAACATTTCTAATTCTGCATCCGACGCACTTCTTATCGCTTGCGTTATGCCTGTAATTTCTCCGTTCGACGCAACTGCTGTCTTGCCGTTCACGGATCCAACCATCTCGGCACCCGCTTCGCCAGCCCAGAACAATGAACCAACCTGAGGATAACCGCCTGCAGCGAATCTCGGTATCTTTATATGCGGTATATCAAAGTTTATAGGGCTGTCTGAAAACAAATTCTTAGCACTTGCCAAAACTCCGAGTCCATCAATAACACCGTTAATGAAGTTCTCAAAGAAGTCCGCCATGGTATTAAGGAATCCCTTTGCGAAACTCGTTGCGTCGCCCCATATCTTCTGAAATGCTGTTTTGATACCACTTAAAGCATCTAACCAGGTCTGTTCAGTGAACCAAGGCGCTACATGTTCATCCCACCAAGACTTAATGTTTGTTTTCCACCAATCAGAAGTTTCTTTCCATACATTTTCTATGGATTTTTTGATAGATGATACCATTTCCTTCCATACTTCTATATCGAATATAGGTTGTATATCATCCTCCCACCACTTCTTTATGGTTTCTGCTGTATTCTCTTTGAAAGTGCTAAAATTTTCGGCAACCTTTGTAATTGCATCACCGAATATGTTTGTATCGTCTGAAAGATTTAAGAACTCTGTCGCAAGGTTTGATATTCCGGAAGCGTTCATCGGATCTGCAATAGCGGTCAAAGGTATCAAGAACGCCATCGCCCCAGACGCAAAATCAGTCCAATCAATACCACCTAATGTTGAATCTAAATCCTCAAACCAAAGTATTAACTTATCAAGCCCGATATCGTCAAATAAGCCTTGCCATGCTTCGTCCCACTCAGACTTCATTTCTTTTACAATTTCAGGAAGATTTTTTAAATCATCCCCTATGCCTTCGATGAAAAGAATGAATTTATCAATACCCAGGTCGTCAAACCAACCTTCGAAAACTTCTTCTAATTCTGCTCTAATTTCATCTATAACCCAGAAATCGTCTTGCGAGATAATATCCGAAAGTTTGAAGGCTTGTTTAATTATTCCAAGGAAACCTCTAACAAGTCCAACTAATGCAAGCAAAGCCGTACCTATTATAGGTCCAATAGTCGGCGCTATCGTTGCAATAAGTGTTGAAAGTGCTGGAATTATAACAGCGTTCCATATTGTTTTAAGGCAACTAACGATGACTTTTCCAATTATAGGAAATACCACGAACGTTATTACTGCTCCTATTGCTGTTGCTATTGTTTTCCAGTCAAGCGCTGTGAAAAATTCCTTAAACTTATCAGATATTTTTTGTTTATCAAATCCACCTTCGCCGTTACTACCGCTAAATAAACCGCTAAGCATATCCCAAAAGCCATCAACGAAATTATCAAGCGTATCAGCCCAGTCAGAAGCGTTCCAATCTTCAAACATTTTTGTAATCAATGCCCCGATGGAAGCACCAAACTCTTTAAAGTTAAACTCTCCTGAGAAGTCTTTAAGGCTTGCAAATATCGTATTAAATACGTTAATTAAAGTATGTCCGATCGTTGCAAAATTCTCAGGTGTGATAACACTATTCAATAAGTCGGCTAAGTTCTTTCCTAAACCGCCTGCAACTTCAAATACGTTATCCCAATTAATATCGTTAAGTTCTGTCCTTATTGCTTCGGCAACACCAACGATAAATTTCTTAATCTTTTCATGGATCCCGCTTATGTCAAGTCCGTCGATATGGTGACCGAACTGACCTTCCATGCCGTTAAAGAATCCGTCAATAGCGTCTAATATTCCACCGAATATCTTTCCGATATCTCTGGACCAATCGTCGGGGTTCCAATCACCAAAGAAACCATTTATAAAGTTTGCTAACGATACACCAAATTTCTTAAAGTTAAATGTATCGACAAACTCAAATACAGCCTTCTCGATAGCGTTGAAAGCATCCATAAGAGTTTTACCAGCCAACTTAAATGTACCAGGTTGAATAAGACCATTAAGGAAGTTTGCAAGTGCATTTCCGAACTTTCCAAACTTCTCATAAATGGAATCCCAAGGAATAGCAAGCATACCCTGTTCAAAGGCTGTCGCTATTCTCTTTCCAAAGTCATACCAACCTTTGACTGTACTTTCATAGTCCTTGTATGTCTCTAAGAACTTCAAACCGCCATCGTCAAGTAAGTTAAGACCGCCTCCGCCTGCTCCGCCTCCGGAACCACCGCCAGGGTTATTAGAAGTCAAGTTATTAAGTTCATCAATGCCTCTTAACTGACCTTTTAATTTCTTTGCGGATCCTGCTGCGTCGTCAAGTGCGTCTGCGTAATCTTCCATGTCGTCGTCCATGGTAATACCGACTTTTTCAAGTGATATCTGCCATCCTAACAACTTTCCGAGTGCGTTAAGCGCCTTCTCGACTAAACCAAGAAATGTATTCATAAAATCTCTAAACCCGATAAGTAAGGGCTTAAAGGTATTTACAAGTGCGGTACCAATAACGGAACCGAGTTTTACGAACTGCTGTTGAATTACTCTTATAACGTTAGCAAAAGTGTTCGCTGTAATAGCAAAGTCATTCATAACCTTGCCTGAACGTGACATTACATACTGATATCTCAACAAGGTCTTTTCAGCCTGTGTCATTTTATCAATATCTGCATCAAGTCCGTTCGCAAGTGCAAACTCTTTTAAAGTTGCCTGCGTTAAATCAAGACCATATTTACGTAACGGTCTTGTCATGCCTGTAAATATAGCCTGCATGTCCGTCGCAACGTCCTCAAAGTCCTGATCGTAGAATGAAGCGTAGTCCGACGTTAATTTTGTAAGGTTAATTGACATGTCAGCCAGGGAATCACCAAGTTCCGCATAACTGTCAGTCAAGCCTTCAACTTCTCTCTTTTGTCCGACAAGGGCGCTTGTGATAAACTCATTAGCCTTTACTACTTCCTTAGAAGTAATACCCATAGCGGAACCCATAGCCTGAAATCTTGAACCGAACTGTTTTGCTGCAAGTTCCGAAAGACCGAAAGACTGAATAGCGTTCTGTGAAAACTCTTCCATCTTATCAGCCATCTGACCGAATGTAGTTGCTACAACGTTCTGCACTTCGGTTAACTGCGATGAATAACTCATAGCACGACCAAGTAAGCGAACGCCTCTTATAAGTAAGAAGAAGTTAGCATACAAACGACCGAAAACCGCCGCTAAACTCGTAAATCCAAGTCTCGTCCTTTTGGTTGATGTAAATAATCTTCCTAAGTTGCCAATAAGCGAACCAATAACACTATTACCCTTCTTAAATGAAGGAAATACGCCAGATATCACCGACGGAAGTTCTCTTAATACACCTTCGGCAACGCCCTGTACGCTACTTGTGAAGTTGTTTGCTTCTGCGCTTGCCTCTCTTCCGCTTCTGGAAAACTGACTTAATGCTTCTGCTAAACGGACCACATTATTACTAATCTGAGGCGCCTTAGCAAGTTCCGCCATCATTTGAGCGAAAGCCCTGCCTATTGCAGGAATATTAGTAAGTGCTGTTTGTGCGTTCTTTCCACTAAACTTCGAGAAAGAAGATGCTAACGATGTAATGCCTACAAATTTATCAGCCGGTATATTGATCTCGTTTAAAGCGTTAAGACCATTAACAACGCCCTGAAATGGATTTCCGATTTCCACATTCATTTCAGTTTGTAAATTTTCAACTGCACCTTCGATATTATGAGTCGCCTCTATTATTTTATCAGCGCTATCTTCAAAGTCGTCGTCTAAAGGGTTAGGACCTGATAAAGTTGCAAATTCATTGTCTAAATCCTCAACTGCATCCTCAACGATACCTAATTCTTGTTTTAATTCATCAAGAGTATTGCTCCATTTAGCCGCTGCTTCGTTTGCTGCATTAATCTGATTTTTTGCGTCAGAAGCATTTTCACCAAATTCTTTCATTTTTTGGGCTGCTTCATATTCAGACTCGGCATAAATTCCATATTCGTTAGCGAGTGCTGTAATATCTGCACCCGCGTTAATATCTCTGGTTGTGTTGCCTATTCCTAATACACCCCTGTTAGCCTTCGCTGAATCTCCCCAATTTGCCATAACATTATCAGAGAGATAAGCGGTGTTAGCCTTAATGGATTGATTTGTTGCCTTGTTCGCTTCTGCTAACTCTTTTGATGCGTCCTCAAGTTTTGCATATTTTCTAACAAGTATTTCAATATCGGATCCCGCCGCCTTAAACTCCCTGCCGGAAACAGCAGAATACAATTTTTTGACACTGTTAGTAAGGTTTCCCATCTCTTCTTCGGGGATATGGAATTGGTTAGCGAGTTCTTGTGCTTTGCTGGATATTTCAGAATTAACCTTCTGCACTTCGGAACCCATCTTAGCGAATGACTTAACAAAATTAAGGTTAGCCATCTTTTCGCCACTCTTAGATAACGTATCAAGAGTTTTAGACAAGTCTTTCAACTTAACTAAATCTATTGAACGTACAGACGATGCTAAGTCGTTGAATCCCTTAGTAAGGTTATTAAGACCGCTTAAATATATTGAATCGTTAGAATAATTGTTAAACGCATAATTAAGGTTGCCTAAAGCCTTAATAACGTCGTCTATCGCTTTTACTGCGGTCGTTGATGATGATTTTATATTAACGGATAAAGAATCAATATCAGGCATTTGTTTTATCTCCATGAGTACGTTCAAAACTGGACTGCATTGACGCTAATTTATCCCATAACATTTGAACTTGCTCTAATTTTTCTTCTTCGGTCAAAACACGGTTCTGTTCTTTTGCCACCGCCAATATAGGACGTTCTTTGTAGTTTCTCGGCGGGGTTCCTTTAGACGCTAAAACGTTAGAAACTGTAACAGTAATTGCATCTAAGGTATATAAACCGTTCATCCAACACCACATATCCCGCATTTCATCTTTCAATTCATGCGCGTCGTCGTAATAACTTAAATCGCTTAACGTATAATGTCTAAGGTCTTTAAGCGGTACTCCTATCGCTATATAGTGTGGGATTATTTCTTTACAGATGAACTCTTCCCAACATTCCCATTTTTCTCGGCGCTCGTTGCTTCCGCTGTTATCTCCGCGGTCATTTTGTCGAGTCCGATACGCTCGAAAAAATTATCTTCCGCCATAAGTTCTGTCATTTCACTAAACACATCACGGAAGGATTTTTTGCTTTCGTCTAAGTAAATTTTGAGAAGTTTCTTTGCGTCATGTTCGCTCTGAATACTCTTGTCACCATCGGATCCGTGATGCTCAAGAAGTCCAGCGTAGAATAATGTAAGTGTCTTTTTAGGTAATGACGCTATTGTATCTAAAAAGTTTTCCATAGCACTTTCAGCATCGTTACTTTCCGCTGCGCCCTGTATCATGCCACCTTTTACAAACATGTCCATAACAGACTTTGTACAGTCGTCGTATAACGATGCTTCAATAGTAAATTCAAAAGTATATTCTTTATTATTAATTGTGATTTTTTTCATATATTTATTCTCCCTGAAATATGATAAAGGGGAGAGCCAGGTTAACCCCGGCTCGTCCCCTTTGTCATTAAAATCATGTTCCCTGCGGAACTGTAACAACGCACTCGTCTGTAAAGGTGTAACCCTTATACGTTGTCGATGCGGTAATAGTACATGTTCCAGGATCTACAGCGGTAACAAGACCAGCATCGCTAACTGTTGCTACCGCTTCATTGGAACTATCCCAAGTAACGGTTCCTCCCGAAGGACACGTTGTAGCGGTAAGTGTTTCAGTTTCTCCGTCCTCGATAGTGGTCGTTGCTTTATTGAGTTTGACTCCCTAAGCCGTAGGCTCAATGGCTGTGTCCTGTCCCTTGTACTCTTCAATAGTAAGAGTAACCTCAATAGTCTGTAATCCGTTCTGAGAAAACTCAGGCATAGGAAGATACTGAGGGGGCTGTGCTACAACAAAGAATCCTTTTGACATCTGAGGATGCCATACTTCGAACCAAGTTCTAAGAGGTGTACTCTGGGACTTTCCTGTGTTGTAAGCCTGAATCATTGTTTCAAGTTGTGTTGTTGTCTCGGATGTAAGGTTGAATGTTACAGACCAAGATCCGCCAGTGTCCTGACGACCAGCAACGTATCTTGTAATGAAATCTTCAAGTGCAGAAGCGTCAATCTGTTCTGTACTAAGAGAGATACCACCGATACTGTTGCATCTTTCAAGTTGAGTAAATGCTGCGGGCTTCTGTCCTGCAACTGTCTCAACTGCATAACCAAATTTAACACCAAGGGTGCTTAAACCTGCCTGTGTTGCTGCCATTTATTTTTCCTCCTTATAATAAAAAAAGACCTTCCTGGTCTTAATTCACTAATTTGTCTGCGTTCCCTACCATTCTTCTGCAACGAACCACGCCCCATGCTATCTTGTCATTGACTTCAACTATCGGCATACCCGTTATATTGTACTGCAGTAATTTCATCTGATTTACCGCTTCCGCTATAATGTTTCTGCAATCCGTCTCTGTCGTGTTTGTCCACACCTGAATTTCAATAGTGCTTAAAACCGCATTGACGGTTTCATTCGTTAAGTCCTGACCTTGTTCAATAGATTGCAATTCATGTAAAAATAATGTCGGGAATTTTGCGGGCTGTCCGTTTTCATTCTTAGTTGTGCAAATTAATTTAGGGTATTTCTTCTTCATCATATATTCGACTTGAGTTAATACCTTGCTTTGAATTTGCATGTACCAATTATTGTCCACTGAAAACCTCCCGCGCAATTTGTTCTATTTCTTCTATGATGGCTTTACTTGCGTTGTACATCGGCATAGTCGCTTGTGTACCATAAGACCTAACAGGATCGCCGTTTTCGTCACGATAATACCAGAAACCAGGTTCCGGTACGTGTGTTTGGTCCGGGAATGTCCCAGGTCCTAAGCCAAGTTCACCCGCCTTTGGATGCGCGCCAACATTGAAATAATTACCAGCGCCAAATTCCCACGCTAAATGAGGATAGAATACTCTTCCGTCCTGATTTATGTGTGGTGTACTTGTTATGGTTATTTTTCCTGCTGTTACGCCCTCTGTTGTAACGAACTCAACGTTAAAACTCGCACTTCTTTCGGCGTCCCCTTGCCCTTTTGTTGCAAGAGTCATCATCGCAGAATTAACTCCTATTTCAGCAAGTCGTCTCACAAAGACTTCATTCTTATCAATTAAACTATCTCTGTAACGTTCAAGTTCTTTGATAGCATCCTGGATAGATTTTTGCTTTGATATATCGACCTTAATTGTTTTCATATTACTGATACCAATAACGCTTTATAGAAGTGTCTGCCTGTGTTTTGAATACCAATTATTCTGTAGTCGGCTGTCTTTTCGTCCACTGGGTTAGTGGGTACCGTATCTTTCCAGATTAAAGTATTTATAACGAACGGGAACTCACCCTTTTTATAGGTCATTTTGCATACGCCCTTTGCTTCGGTTCCGAAAGCCTGCAATTCATCTTCGGTCAAACTGCCTGTGATAGAATTTTTAAACTTAATCGGTTCCGAATACCCGTCGGGTGTCTCACCCACTTTTCGGGGTACACTCTCTCCGTCTGGCATTGTGTCATATATCACATTACCTTCTGAGTCCGTTTCGTATATAGGTTGTCCTTCTCTCGGCAAGGAATAATACATCACTTGCTTAACTCTTTTAGGTGTCCGCATGTCATGTCCTCGCTAATGGGATAATACCCGTAAATAACTTATTTCTGTCCAGATAGTGAATTGACTCACCGTCTGCCGAATACTGCGACTGTCCTTCTGCCCCGATTTTTGAATAATCATAAAGTGCGATAGAACGAATATTTGTAATAAAATTCTCCATATCGTCATTAATCATACTTTCGGTATAACTTTTAGGATAATTTCTCGCAGATTTAACCTCACGGATAGCGTTTCGTACTTTGACGCCCAAAATCTCAGCATCAAAATCAATTTCGTTTTTCAATTCTATTGCCAACTCTTCGATTATTGACGCTTCAATATCGTTTGTCATTTCTTGCTACTCCTTTTAGGTTTCTCTTCCTTTTCGGAAGTTTTCTTTTCCGGTTCCTCAGATTCGGCTTTCTTTGCGTCCTTTGCTTTAATAAGAACTATGCCTCTCATATTATTCTTAGTCGATAATTCTTCAAGACGTTCCTTCTTAGCAAAACCGCGGTAGGGGTATCTATCCCCTACCGCATAATGGTGTTTATCGTCTTTATCAGTAAAAGTCTTTATAACGATATATTCCATATTTTATGCCTCGTCACTTTCCAAGACTAAGCCACTAAGGCTGTATGTCTTTGTGGTTGATGTGGTTGCGTTGCTGCAAACAACTTTAAGCAACTGTGCGTCCTTATCAGTAATTCTGCAAACTCCGTTCTTATCAGGATCGTTAATGAGTTCAACAAGACCTGTTCCATAAGAAGGTTCAACGCCAACTTTAACTGATGTATAGTTCGCCCAATCTGTTGCGATGTATTTGAGAGCAAGGAAGTAACCAGGATCTGCAAGAGTTCCGCTGCCCCAGCCTTCAAAGTATTTGAGTGTACCTGTAATCTTGCCGTCAGATACAGATACGCCACTCTGAAATTCACTTGCCTTTACGCCCCAAAAATCGGTGTTACCGTTTTCGGCTTCAACAGTAACACCTACAAGGGGTTTCCGATTGTACCTACGATAACGCCATCAAGTCTTTCTGCGAAAGGAACTACACCACAAATAAGTTCTGTTTCAGCGGTAAGTCTTTCGTAGTTAGGTGTATGATGAATACCAACATAACCTGTTGCATCTGTAGTAAAATCAAATACGTCTCCGAGACCGTTTGCTTCGTTAACGTCAACATAGTAGAAAACGATGTTTTCTTTTGCTGTTGCATAAACCTTGCCCTGGGGAACGCTTGAACACTCGATAAGAGTACCAAGACCTAAGAAGTCCTCGATGTAGGTCATACCGAACGCTGTCTGTAATGAAATGTTTGCGGAACCAAGGTATGTAGCAACGTCAAGAGGGTTAACGAAATATACAGGTGCGATTTCTGTATCTTCGAACTTGATCTCTAACTGTGCGCGTACATTAGCAAGTGTTGCCTGTAAGCCTGTACCACTTGCGGAACCTGTACCTGTTGCAAGGAAGTTATAAAGCATTGTCTTAATGCCGCCCTGAACAAGTCTAAGTGCCTTTGCATCTGTCTTTGCTACGGATTCTGCATAGCCGGAACCAAGAATACCCTCGCCTGTTACAGATTTTCTGTACTTCTGTAAGGTAATTTCCTGGAATGATACGGCTTCAACCTCGAAATGAGAAAGAGGAATAATGTCGCCTTCTGCAACTGTTCCGCTTTCAAGAGATCCTGTTGCAACGTACGCTTTAAGTACGGTGCCTGCCTGCTTCTTAATAGGACGAGTAACGCCCAAAATTTCCATGAGTTTCTTCAAACCATCGTTAAAACGATAGACAAAATTGATCTCGCGTGCATATTCGAGATCGGCTTTTTTGATAACATTTTCTTCTGCTGCCATCTGCTTTTTCTCCTTTTTATTTTTTACTTTCTTCCGAATAACTCCGGGTGCTTTGCTATTTCAAGGATTCTCTCTTCGTCGTCCTGTATAGCCAAAATTTCTTCTTTTGTTTTGGACGGATATGAACCACTACCCACGAACCCAGCAGGTCTATTAACTTTCCACTCCGCTTCTTTTACTTTAATAGCCTTTTCACATTCATCTGAAATAATTTTTGCAATAGCAACATGGTCGCTATCTGAAATAGCGTCGATTAACTTCTCGACAACCTTTTCATCCGAAAAATCTTTGTAGGCTGACACTGCCTTTAAGTGATTGAGTTCTTTAGCGTCTGCCTCCGCTTTTTCTTTGAGTCTGGCGTATTCTTCCTCACGTTCTTCTTTCAGTCTTTCGTCCTCGGTCATTTTGGCTCTTTCAGCCTTCTTCTTATCCGAAATTTCTTTCGATAAGTTATCGACCGACTTCTTAAAACGATCTCTGTCCGCTTCGGCTTTCGCTGCTCTCTCTTCCGCTTCTGCTAATCTCGCCTCTAAATCACTGTTACCCTGAGTTTCCAAGTTAGTTTCCAATGCCTGTGTGTTTTCGTTTTCCATATTCAATTTCCTTTCTGCGCTTTTTAAAGTGCATCTCCGCACTGCTCTGCGATTATCGCCTTCTCTGGCGTGTGAAATAAAAAAACGCCCTTATCGGACGTTCATCTATAAATAAAACAACTACCTTTACGGCGTTGTAATATTTTTTAACTCGATTTTTACCGTAACAAACGGATCGGGCTTATTAATTATGATTTTCTCAACTTCACGTTCAAGCAACACCGTACTTAATGCCTCATAGCCGGATGCTTCAAACTCGATAATAGACACTTCTTCGGTCACATTACCTTCTATTATTTTTTCTGTAATTTCTATTTGAACATCGTTCTCCGACAATGTTGCCAAAACTTCATTAAGGCTCATAATTACTCCTTCTTTATTAAATCTACCTTTACACCATCTACTTCAAACTCGGTATCTAATGCAAGTACCTCAATTTGAATTGTAGGCGCCGTTTCCACGGATTGATGGAATTTTATTTCTCGAACACCTTTAATCTGCGTGTCACCTACAAAGACTTTTGTATATCCACCTTCGGTTTTTATTTTGATTTTCTGTGTGTCCATATTTCTCCCACTAAAAAAGGAAGTCGTTTAGACTTCCCTTATGTTAAATATCATTATTGTTCGCACTCGAACTCAACCTTATAATATTCTTGAACCTTTTTGTTTAACTCAACAATTTCAGGCGGAGTATCTTGCTTTAAATCTGTTAAGCCAACTCTATAAGGATCTATTCTTTTTTCCATTTCCTGAATTTCAGGCGTTGCTATGCGCATATTAATCACTCTTCCATTATTTTATAGGTACGATATTCAGTATAAACTTCATCGTACTTTCCTGCTTCGTACTGACGAGAAAGCGCTATGGCTTCATCTTTTCCCATCTCTTTTTTGATCGTATTTACATTATTCTTGTTTATTCCAAGTTTGTCAAGTTTTTTCTTGAATACAAATCTTTCATGGGAAATAATATCTTTTATGTTTATCCCGTTTTTTAAATACCTATGCGCATCTTTGCAGTGAAACAACTCATGTATAATTGTATGATCCTGTAAAATTTCATCTTTAGGAAAGAAATGATAAAAAATCGTATTTGTTTTCAAATTATAATTTCCATCATCATTTACAAGTTCCTTTTCTCCAACAAGCACTATGTTCGGATTTTCGTTTGTAATTCCAACCTTTTTCTTGAACATGGATATTTTGTTTTCAATTTCTTGAAGTTGTTTCGGCTTTATTTGTAACTCATCGGAAATACTTATATTGTTAGGACTTCCAATGACAGGATAAGAAATAATTGAAGTTCCTTGTGCTTCTGAATTTATTTGTTTATCATAGTTTAATTTATGCCTGTAACTTTGTGTCGTTTCGAAATCCTTTGTTTTAGGCAAGTATTCAATACCACAACGACAATTAATCAACTCGCGTGGGAAAGCGGAAGCAAATTCATAATCTTTCGGAAACCTCATTCTCGCAAGACCAACCCGGAAGAACTCTTTAATAGGAATTTTCTTTCCGTCAACCTTTTGATGCGATTCTCTAACCTTGTTATCAGGTTCCGCAAGCCATCTTTTATGAGTTTTCCCTGCGATAATTGCATCTCTATACTCGATATAGTTATGAAAGTCGTTAGCGCAATTTTCAGCGTTATACAATGCCCTATCGGACGATGTAAACCATTCGTTTTCAATGTTATTTCTTGTTACATCAATGAAGTTATAAGCAAAATCGGAAGCATAATCAATTAAATAATCGTCCGGCGTTGCGTACTCATTCATAAGGGATAAAAGTTCACTCTCAAGCCTGTCTCTTAGATAAGCGTACATTGAAAAGTCTTTATCATCCATGGTTAAAAGCAAAACAAGAATTAAATCCAATATATCGTTTGCTTTTTTAGTGTACTCAACCCTTTTCGCCTTCTGTTCTTTGGAAATTCTCATTTTCCCAAAGTATTGTTCTGGCGTTTCCGATCTTAAATTGCTTAATTCATCTATGTTACGTGTCATAAGTTAGGTGATTTCTGATCCGAAAGGTCCTGCATTGTTCTATCGGCGTTCGGCGCTTCTTCTGCGTCGTTAGCCTGACTGTAAATTGTTTCCTGATACTTTTTAACGCCTTCACCACTTCTCTGAACAACCTGAGTCGCATCCGCAAACAAAGGAATATTAGCAATACAATCTTCAAGCGAAAATCCATGTTTAAGAAGCGTTGTAATAGCGTTTGATTTAGTTGCCAGGTCTGAATTTTTAGGTCTGCGAATTGCAGGCTGTACGTCGTTCGGGTACAAATTTATCATAGGGTTATCAATATTTATAAAGGGAGATTCCTTAACCGCCCTTAAAGCAACCCTAACTTCATCTATCTGGCAACCCTTAACGATTTCTTCTCTTGACGATGCTATGCTTTCCGCATCAGCCCAACCAGACGCGCTATCCATGGCAACACCGGAGGAACCGCCTGACGTATCGGACCGCTGCGGAACATGACATTTCTGTAATACCAAAGTTCTCATTTCCGTAAAGGAATTAAGCATATCGTCTATGTGATAGTCCATAACCAAAGGTTGAATTGAAGGATTCACGCCTTCTCTTGCCGTTTTGGTCTGAACCCAGTCACCGTTAGCGGGTTTCTTAACAACTTCTGTCTCGTTGCCTTCATCGTCTTTAATAATCTGCTTTTCAAACTCGACGTTATTAGCCCACCATATAGACTGAATATTCTGCTCGATACCGTTTGAAATATCACTTGCGATAAGGTTAAGGTTATCCAGGGCGTTAATCTGATTCTCAAATACGCCCGTCCTCTCAGGTTCCCAATACCATTCTGTAATAGGAATAACACCAAGCGGATTCTTAATTTCAGACATTCCATCTATTAAAGACCATGAATAAAGTTTTGAAAAAATATCTTTTTCATCCTTAACAGATGAAGTCTCAACTTTATTCTTCATAGCCTTTATGTTATAAATCCAATCTTTTGAATAGGCAGTGATAAAATAATCATCATCAACTACATTCAATGTGGCTCCGAGAACTACTCTTCTATCCGTATATGCTGTCGATCTAACTACAAAAGCCCACCTGGGATCTACCGCGTCTCTTGTGAAGTAAGATTCTCCGGGTTCCCACTCTGTATTTAGGTCAACTATGGTAAAGCAGTGTCCGCACTTGACAATGAAATTAGCCATTGTCTGTAAATCTCTGGAATTTCCCGTCGCTGAATAACAATAATTCAACTCTGAAATTCCTTCTGCCTTGCCTTCTTTGTCCTTAATATCACCTCTCTGGACTAATGTAATAGGGTTCCCCCATCCAAAACCACGCCAGAACTCAGATATTTCTAAGGCTACATTATCAACTGCTTCGCAGTCTATCCAGGTCATAACCTTTTTCTTCTCTTTTCGAATTAAAGGCTGTTCACCTGATGCGTAATTTAATAGAAATTCACAATCATCGGCGTTCTGTCTATAAAGTTTCATCGCGTCCTTGACTACTTTAATGACATTCTCGCTATTTATTTCCTTATATGAAGTTAAAAGTACGTTACGACCTTTGCCAATCATCTTATCTCCAAACATGAAAAAAGGACCGCGGATGGTTGCGATCCTTTTTTGCCGTTAAAAATATGCACCTTAGGGGGACATTTTTTTATGAACAGATTTTACTAATTACATGATAACACGTTTAAGTGTCCAATGGAGTCCAAGAGTGTCCAAAAGTGTCCAAATTAGTCCACAATTACATCATTTTTCCAATTTTTACTGTAAATTTCCATTTCTTCTTCCCTAAGATCGTCCGGTGTGAGGTATTTATAACCAAATTTAAGTTCAAATTCTATAAGTGCTTCCTTCTGGATATTAAAAATAGCGGACTTTGAAACAGCCATCTTCGACTGAATTTCTTTTCTTGACATTCCCTTCACATATTTAAGGTCAAGAAAATGATAATAGGTCGGATTTTCGATAGAGTCAATTTGTTCAATGATGATTTTTCGTTTTTCTATCCAAATATTTAAGGTTTCTTCCAATTCCTTATCTAATTCGATGATTTTAGCGACAATATTAGTCATTCTATCGGGATCCGATGATGATTTTACTCTTTCCCCGTCTGTAGGGACAGTCACTTTTGTCGCCAGCGCCCTTAAACGTATTTCATCTTCGACTTTTGCTTCAATTACAAGGTTAATTTTATTAATTTGATTAAGATATTCCCTTGTTGTCATATTTCTTCCTCTTTTTCCCCTTATAAATCGTTTTTACCTTCGTTTTATCGCCCTTTATCCTTCGGAACTCTCGTATCCTTTTCATTAAATCAAACTTCCTGTTATAATAGCAGTCGATACTCCGCTTCCGTGTTCGTCAAACTCTATCGTTCCTGCCAGACTATCGGCAGCGTCATCGTGCTGTCTTTTCGTCATGTTCATCGAAAAACTAAACAGATTATTCATAAACTTGCGGTATTGTTCGGTCTGCAAACTCGGTTCCTTATAATAAATATGCCTTATCTGCTCTGCACAGTCCCAAATTCTTTGCGCTTTTCGTTTCGTTGAAGGCGCCCAGTCTGTCGAAATGTTTACACGCCAGGTTATCTCTTTATCTTCCTTAACCTGCATCTTGATATCATCAGCGTATCCTTCGCCGCCCTGATTAGACTCAAAATGAACGTTTTTCATTCTATGCTTCTTGATTTTTGTAACTACCTGCGGTTCCGTGATGTGTTTCTCCGAATTATCGAAAACAACATCTTCCATATACCAATCGCCGTTTTCATAAACATATATGATAGGAAATGATACATAGTCGCCGCCGCCGAGTGCCGTATCTCCATGACCTATTATCTTTAAAGGTTCTTCTTCGGGTAAAACCTTGTAATATCTCATGTTTTTCGGATTAAATACGGCGCCCTTGCGGTCTATCGGCTCATTTTGGTACTGCGCCCACCAGCCCGCCATATCATCGTTAGCCTCAAACTCAGCCCTTTTCATACGGAAGGCGTTAGTCGAGTACCCAACGCCAAATTCATAGTCAAAATTCGATTCATCCGTTATCGGATCCAATGCTGGAATGATAATAGCCTCAAATTTCCTATCTTTAAACTCAGGTTTCGTCTCTAAGGTCTGTCTCCGATACATATAAATATCGTCCGTCGCCCAAATTGTTCCGATATTGATAATTTTGCAGTTCTCTTTTGCCCTTGATAAGACGTTATTCTGATATATCGTCCTTTTTCTCTTCAATACGTCCGGCGAAAGAACATCCTGTACGCCTTCCAAAATATCATCTAAGATAAGAAGTCCATAAGCGTCATATTCTCCGTTTAGTCCTGACTCAAGACCTTTTCCCGACAAACTTGAATACTTTTTATTCCTATCCAGGTCTAATTTATGAGACTTTGCGTTCGTAGATGCAATTTTCGTCCTGGGAAATACATCATGGTACCGATACGTAGGATCTTGTAAAAGTTCAATAACCCCATCAAGAAACGCTCCGCCTAAATCTTCTTTATGGGTAACGTAAAGGTTTGAGTGTTCAGAGTCCTTAGAACAATGCCATGCTGTAAACCCTGTAATAATCTGAGACTTCCCAATTCTCGGAGGGGTATGTAAGAACAATTCCTTTAACGTATCATCATATTCGATATCCATTAAGGCATCCGACACCCGTTTAAGTTGCTTCCGACGTGGCTCATAGAACCGGTCCCGTCTCGGTCTATCTCTCTCTATATATAAATAGAAACTATCAAAGTCGTAATCGGCAGCAGACAATAAACAGTCATAGTGCCATTCCAGATAGTCATAATACGTCTTGTTATCAAAAGCGTATTGCTCCAACATAGCAAAGGTACCGTTCGTTTTCTCTTTGATAATACGGTCTATATTCGATAAGGTGAAATCCTTAATCTTCATCCCGTACTCAAAGTCCCGTTCGGCAAACGCTACCCTAACCGCATCCACCATCGGTTTTAAAACTTCATCCGTCACACCTTTAGCCGATATGTAATTTTCGTAAGAGGTCCATGCCCTGATTAATTCTTTACTTGCCATTTACCCACCCATTGAACGAACCACATTAGCCATCATTCTATCTGGATCCTGTTTCTTAGCCTCACATAATCTCTCAAATTCTTCATATCGTGGGTTAACCAGGTTTACACCTGAGTAATAAAGCGTCCCATCCTCAAGAAGTTGTCGAAAATCCGACAGAAGTTTATTCGTAGGAACCCTCATAAGGTCCGCCATCTCTTCTATATCTTCAAAGTCCTGGGGTACACCCCTGTTATTAGTCGGGGTACACCCTTTTACAACAAGACTTTCTCCGTCAAACTCGATTTTTCCCGACGTAAGAAGGTCATAGAGACTTTCAACCATTCGATTTAAAGGCTTCCCTTCAAAATAGTCCACCGTCTCATTCTTTATCCGTATTGTCTTAACTCTTGTTGTCGTACTTGCCATGTGTATACACCCATTAATAGCCGATTTTTTACTCAAAAACCCGTTCAAGCCTTTTATCTAAGGCATTTTACCCAATTTTGCCTTCTCGTTTACCCAAAGGGTGTCATTTTCCCATAGGGGAAATACAAAGCCTATTTTTTTAGTCTCTAAGGTGTCAAAAATTCAGTAATTGCAGTGCTTTGAAGGTGTATACACCCTTCGATTTTTCGGGGAAGATGGGGGTTACCCCCCGCCCTTCATACGCTCGCCCAAACACCGACACCCGAAAACCCGCCAGAAATAGCGCCCGGAACCCCTGCAAACGCTGAAAAGTTAACAAACATATAATTATATTAACTTTTATAGTCTATTTTTCGGGCTTTTTGTCCTCTAAGGCATCAAACGAACCAAAAACGGGCAAATTTTCCCCGCTTGAGTCCCTTTTTATATATTCATGTGTCACTTTTTGCGCTTCTACAAGTCCGTGATCGGCTTTTAATAGGAATATAGCCCCAATCGGCGATTCTTTCGGATTAATAACACGTTGTCGCAGTCCGTTTGCTTGTATTGTTTCTAAGTTTTTCCGCAAGTGTAGGCGCTCAGAGGTTACCCCGCAAGCCTCATTATATAGCCACTCATGCGAAAGCCCGCAAAAATCCAAAAAGTTACAAATTAAAGGCGCTTTATTGTATTGATAACAAAGGGAAAGCCAGACGGGAACCGCCCCCGCTACCGCTTCAATATTTACTCCATTAATAGCGTTAACTTCTTTTATACCCTTATTTGTATTATCATTTTCAGAAATCCCCCGGAACAATGACCGACACTGGATCCCGACATAAAGACACACGGCGCCCCATTGAAGCGGGGATATTTTCACGGCGTCCCAATTATTATTATTAATATAAGTTTGTGCGGTATCTGTTAATATTTTGTATATGCTTGCAGGATCCCCGCCCGGCTTTATCTCGTCCACGCTTCCAGGCGGGAGAACTTCAACCCGATTTAATTCTTTATCTAAAAAGTTTAGGACTTCCAGATCTGACATGCTGCCGACCTGATTTATAATATCGCTATTTAATTTTTCAAGCCCCGCCCGCGCTGCCAGGATCCGCGCAACTTGTTTGCGTTCTCTTAGTGTGCATCTTTTTTTTATTTCTTCACTCATATATAAAACCCCTGGAAAATTGAAAAAGCCCCGCAACAATCTATAAAAGATTGAAGCAGGGCAAACCATGACTATTTTTTATAGTCGAACTTCCTATATTTTTTTATCTGGACCAGATCCCCGGCGCCAGGTGTAAACACTTTATATTTTAATATATATCGTTTGTTTGTCTATCTTTAAAAACAATATCACAGCCGAGCGCATCCGCTATCTTTTCAACGTCGTTATATTTCATAGTGTCCCGGAATAACTTGTTATAAAACACTTGTGGATCCATACCGAGATTTTCAGCAACGGCGCCGGGCTTGATATTTTTTTCAATCATTACTTTTTTTATTTGCTTGCTTGCACTCATGTTTTAAACTTCCTTTTATAAAATAATACAAAATAAATAAAATCTTGTCAATAATGATTATTTTATGCAATTTTCACAATAAAATATCAATTATTTTATAACTATTTTTGATTATTTTATATTGATTTTATAATAATTTTTGATTATAATTTAATCAAGATAAGAAATTAAAAAGTTAACAAAAGCAATTCAAAAGTTAATAAAAAAGGAGGTCGGAAAAATGAAGAAAAAGAAAAACCCTTTTGAAGGTCCTGCGCTTTTTTCTAATAACTCCCGCAGGATCCACGGATTAAGACCACACCGAAAGACAAACCGCAAGAAAAGATATTTTACAAGATGCGAACCCATGGAAACAATAGAAGCATTTTTGAACTACTGCGATTATACAAAGTTATAAAAGGAGGATAAAAACATGATGAAAATTGAACTTAATAATAATTTAAACGGTATAGAGGTTATTTTTGACAGCAAGCCCGAAACGGCAATTATTGAAGGGTTAAAATTTAACGGTTTTAGATGGCACAATGTAAAAAAATTATGGTATGCAAAACAGACGCCCGCCCGCCTTGCATACGTTGAAAGCATCGGAACTATTGAAGCAAAGCCCGCAAAGCAGGAAGAAAAGAAAATTAATCTTGATAACTTAGGAGAAAATAAACCGTATTTATACGGCGCCGAGTTATCAAAGGCAATAAGAAACGACTTAAAGAAAAGAGGCGTTGACGGTGTGAGCGTGCGCAAAGGCGACAGCGGATATACTACACATATATATGTAACTATCAAAGCAACCGGCGCCGACCTTGCCAGCATTGAAGAAGCAAAGGAAAGATATAATAAAAGCGCTTTTACTTGTGATATGATGGCAAACCGCCTTTATTATAATACAAGATCTTTAAACTACGGAGATTATAAAGAACTTAGCGAGGAAGAACAAGAAAAAATTTATACAGAATATGTTAAAAAATCCATTGAAAATTTTAACAAAATAAATGTCTATCACACCGAGCGCAAGCGCTATTTTGAAATGACAACTAAATTTTATAATAAAGTTTTGGCAGTTTACAAGATCGCTAATCAATGGAATTATGACAACTCGGATAGCATGACCGATTATTACGACGTGGGCTATTATTTAACAATTAACATCGAAACAAACAGCGCGAAAGCCCGCGAAACGATGACAGAAGAAGAACGCGCAACGCTTGACGACTTAAAAAAGCGCTTGCACCCTTGCGCACTTAATGAAGCCGGGGAACGCTTGCAATTTTTCAGCGGTAACAATTTAATTATAGACTACCACAAGACAAGCCCCGAAATTATTATATTATCACTCTAAGAACGCACAGAAGCCCCGCCACGCCACGAAAGGACCGAAAGCCGATAAAATACCCACGGAAGAACAAAAGCCCCGTATAAGTCCAAATTTTAAACCGCCCGACAAGAGACGGACAAAGCCCCGATTTTATGCGGAAAAGCCGAAAAATTGAAAAATATCACACTCTCTCAGGGGATCCCGTCCGAACTATCGAAAATTTTTCCTCGGTCGGCGCCTAAGAGACATATTTTATAGATACCCCCGGGGGTAAAAGAATTTTTTGCAAGGTTTTATGTGAAAAAAATTTTTTTAAAAATTCATTTTAGGGAGGAAAAACAATATGAACACATTTATAGTTTTATTCGATGATGGAACCACAACCAAAGTAAACGCTTATGATACATCGGAAGCATGGGAAAAAGCGCTTGACATACCCCACGCAGGAAAGATCGTTGACGTTTGGAGAGATTAAGAAGGGAGGAAAACAACCATGGGAGCATACGTAACAGCATCATTAAAAGAAAACGACTATAAAGAACTAATCCAGTGTGTACGCCTGGGATATATTGATAATAAAGGCGTGAATCATCGACCTAACATACAATTAGCGACAATTTTAGTGCTTGAAGCAAACCTGGGCTGTAGAATAGGTGATATAATGAACCTGAGAACCGACTCAATTATCCAGGACGGATCCATGTATAAATTAAACATCGTTGAGCAAAAGACGGGAAAGAAAAGATGCTTTATAGTCCCGAAACCCGTTAAAGCGTTTATTGATAAATACATAAGCGACAATGAAATTGTTTCCGGTCCCTTGTTTGATATTAAAGCCCCTGCCGTATGGAAGCAATTAAGAGCCGTAACGGACTATTTAGGACTTGAAAATATCTCTTCTCACTCGCTACGTAAAATGTGTGCGCAAAATTTGTACAATTCAACCGGGCATGACATTGAGGCAGTTTGTGAATTTTTAAACCACTCTTCAACTACTACAACCCGCCGTTATATCCGCCGATCCGATGCGCAACTTGAAAGCGCTATCGAGAAGTGTGTTACATTAGCATAGACTATTCATAGGGGACTCAGCACATATACAAAAAATTTCTTTTGGTTCCGCCCCTGGGGAGTTATTTATACTACCCCCTGGGGGATAACAAAAAGTTTCACTCGAAAAAAGGAGGAAAAATCTTATGGGAATATTTTATATCTTTGTAATGTTAGCAATATTAGTAATCGTCACCGTCGCAATTATAGCGGGAGTTATTCTTCTTGCGTCGGGTGTATTCTATGCAGGAACCAGTGTTATAGGTTCTCAGGCTAAGAACTTCCCGGACCATAGCGACGGGCATCCAGGAATTTCAGACAATACACCCTGGGGCTACAAAGACATTGTTTGTCCTAAGTGTAAAAGCCCCTACTGTCAATTTCATACTGAGACACGTTATTCCATGCCTGAGATGCACACTTATAAGACCGCCCGTGGATCCAACACTTCCATGACGCCCGCCATCCCGTTTAATTTAAAAAGGTATCGCTGTACCAACTGCGGGTATATTTTTTACTAACCCCTGGGGGATAACTTAAAATTTCGCAATATAAAAAGGCGGTCGTTTGATCGCCTTTTTCTTATCCGCCAAAAGCCTTAACCGCGATATCTAATAGGATTTTTACAGTCCACGTTACAAAAACAAGCAAGAATGAAGTTCCAAAAAAAATCATTTTCGTCAACACAATATAATATCCTATTTTTGAAAACGTTTTATTTCTTCCATCGGCGTGTTTTAAATCTACATAGCACAAAATACCACCGATTAAATCAACCCCACACGTCGTAAATATCGAAAGAATAAAGCCTATTATGCTTTGCACTGTCGGTCCTGTCGAAACCTTTGTGAATACATATCCGCACATAGGGCAAGTTTTCGCTTCACTTGATACCTGATTATTACATTCTGGACAATTAATAAGTGCCATAATACCATCCCCCTTTAATTTTCTTCAACGTCGATATATAAAACGTTGCATAAAGGAATATATGTCGCATTACTGTAATCAAATTCTGACTCATGCCTTATTATAAAAACGTCCTTATCAGAGTCAACATAAGCGCCTTCAAACTCTTTATTTGTCCCATTAACAAAGAATACTGTTATCTTCTTCATAATCCCCCCTAAAAGATTAATCTGCCTTTAAATTTTCAATATGCCTGTTAATAACCTTTATGGATTCTTTGAAACCATCCTCTTTTCCAAACCCATAATTTGAATTACTTGTTTCGACTTGCTTTTCTTCAAGTTCCGTTTTAATATCCTCAAGCAAATTTACCTTTTCACTTTTAATATATTTGTCCATAAGTGCTAAAATATTATCCATAATAAAATCTCCCTATCAGCCTATTATACTATTGCATATCTTTATAAGCAACTTTAATCATCTGCATCGGAACCGGAACACTCGTCTCTATGCGGGCATGTACTACAATCGCACTCACTTGTATAATTTCCCGTATTCCAGCAATATTCATTCGCTACGTCCATCACCACAAAATATCCTTTCAAAAATTTCTGCGCCTGCCGAATAACCAAACTGATTTAATACAGTAACAATATCAGATACCATATCATCTTTTTGATTTTTCATGTAATCGGCAAATACTATCTTTCCTAACTTCTCTTCATGCCTTAACATTCTTCTTTCGAAATCTGCTGCCGTGATTCCTAAACCGCTACTTCCCATCGTCAAACTCCCCTTTCATAAATTTTTTCTTTAGTTCTTCAAACGAAATCGTCTGGCATCTTTCATCTGCCTTTAAATGTTCATACCAGTCCTTAATCAAATCAACTTCCATATCCACGTTACGGGCTAACCACTCACGATTATAAATGACATATCTCTTATACACTGCCTTTACAATAGGGCTACCATCGAATAGTTTATTGAACGAAATATCATCAATTTTAATCGCAGGCTCGTTTCTAATATCCGTCAATATCTGCTGGAACCCTGTCTCAAAAGTTATCCCGTCCGTTACCGTTACCTTTTCCAGGTATTCAATAAGTTTATCTTTATCAATTAAATTCATTCCCACTTTTCCTTTCGTTTCATCAAGTCTTTAATGCCTTTGTTTAGGTCAAATTCAAACGGTCGTTCAATTTTCCAGCCTTTTCCGGATTCAACCGTCTTATAATATTTCTTCTTCCAAAACTCTTTTCTGGATTCAATTCTTATTTTCATAGGCTAAATATCATCTTCATCGTCGTCATTCAGGTCCACATTTCTAAGCATTTCTAAGAACTCAGGATATTCGTCAACAATTTCTTTCAGTGCTTCAAACGTATTAAAGTTCCTGCTTCCTGAGTGCATACATTCTTTACCGTCGGGACCGTAAACACTAAACGATGATTCCCCGTACATTTTCCCTGAATACCCGTTCTCACTTTTGTACTCAATAAACAAAGGTTCCCAATCAACACATGTGTCGTCTGCTGGCGTCCAATCTAACACACATACGCTCTTGTCATTAGTGCAAATATGATCCGCAGGAAAGTCCTCGTCACGTTCCCAAAATTTACAGTTTTCGCAACGTCTATCCTTCATCTTTTTTACTCCCTATATAATCCTCACATATTTCATCATCAACCGCACGTCCGGCGCCTCTTGAACAAGCATCCGTCCCGTCTAATATACAGTTTACGCAGTATGCCTTTTCAAAAAGTTCACAAGCACCACTGTTTTTACTTCCTACGTATTTACCCTTATCGCAATAGGCAACCATAATTTGTTCACCCCATCGGTCAAAATCAATATCATGGCAATAGTGCTTACACCCTCCGCAAATTCCTTTTTCCAAATCTCCAATAACCTCATGTCTAATCGCACTCATAGCAATTTCAACGTCTTTTAATGATATTTTTCCGTCTGTATTAAAAACTTGCATTAACCATTTTTCTTCAAAATCTATTTTGTTGATGATCCTTTGTGTTGTATCTAACATTCGCACTCTCCTAATCTTCAAACCCGTCTTTTCTCAGTTCATCGATTATCTTGTCAACCTCTTCTTTCCCTATAAGGTAATATTCATCATCGCCCAATCTATCAACATACTGTCTTATTGCTTCTCTAACCGAACAACCGGTTTTACATATAGTTGTCTTGATAATGTCAAGATTAATCTCAACTGTCTTTGTGATTTCAAGTTCCATCGCTTAGTCCTTTCATTTCTATTCCCATATATCGCTCCAACGGTCTTTAGAAACTTGATTTACTACTTCGTTATATTCTTCTTTTGATAAACCAAAAATTTCTATATAGTCATAATGAGAACAAAAATCAATAATAACTTCTCCGTCTTGATATATTGTTTCCATTAAATCCCCAACAATATTTCTTGTGTAAAAGCATTGAATACCTTTTGGAAATTCTTTTTTTAGAAAGTATATAATTTTATGTAATCTTGTTATCTCTGCTGTCATTTCTCTCCTTTCCACCCTGCAATCTCTATGTCGATTAAATCTTCAATCCGTTCATTGTAAAGACCATTAAATCTTATAACGGCTTTTAAATGTTCGAGTTCTTCAATAGCACCGTGTTTCCTTCCTAACTGATAACTTTCTTTATTCTGTTTCGAAACAAGTTCT
>Ga0310690_10002554_pt1 | contig 29313 bp, 19 predicted proteins | sample AusTroGonzalo_MG_2_FD_207661 | JGI IMG/M metagenome (GOLD analysis project Ga0310690, IMG submission 207661) | Bovine rumen microbial communities from tropical cattle in Woodstock, Queensland, Australia - Gonzalo_04 (v2) (version 2) | ecosystem: Host-associated > Mammals > Digestive system >...
TTGCTGATGTAATTGATAACTGCTACCAAGGCGATGACGTTCTAACATTCATGCCGGAGCTGATGGATTATGCAATTAAGTTCTGCATGATTTCTTATTACACAAACATCAGCCTCATAGAGGAGACTACGGAAGCGGACGTTGACAACGAGTCTATCGATACTTCATTTCATCCTGACGACTTTATTACAAAGTCGGATATCATCGATGTGATTAAAGACCATATTGATATGGAACAGTTTTATTTTATAAACGAAGCAATCAAATCAAAGATCGAATATATCAATCAGACCAACGTTGCTGGCGTCATGAGCGACATTTCAAAAGTCAATGGCGTGATCGGTGATGTTATGCCGGCTCTTGAAGAGCTGTCTTCAGATGAGAATAAGAAGAAGTTCGACGAGCTTGTGAATATTCTTACTATGATGTCTCAAGACAACGCTCTTCAGCAACTCGCCATTCAGCAGGTAAAGAATGAGCGGCAGAGTTGATTGGAATAGCATTAGTGCAAAGGTAGCTGCTGCCGCTGCGAAAAATATTAAGAGGGCTGTCAAGGAAGACGTAGAAATGATGGAATATATGCTCCCAACATATATGGAGGCGGAAATCCTTGATAACCCTCTCATGACAAATGGAGAGGCAGAGCGAGCACTTGAAGTGCCGCTAAAGAGCATTGGCTCTACTATCACTACGTATTATGACAATTCAAACGTCGGTGTTGAGTTTAAGATATATTTTGATTTTACCGGTGATAAGACATTGGTTTCATTGTCACCGAGCAAGCAAGTAAACGATTTGATTGCATTATTTAATAATGGATACGCATCTAACAACGTCGATCCAAACAGACCTATCCGTGGAATATGGCACGGAAGAGAGCTTGTGATCTATCCGAGATCCAAGCGTGGCGCGCACTTTATTGGTCGCGCTATTGAAAGATTTAAAAACTACGTCGAATCAACTTATCCAGGCTGCAAGGTCGATGTGCAAGTGAGTCCTAATTATCATCCAGGCACATAATACACAGTATATAGACGGTGTCATCCGTCTTTTTATGTAAGGACGGTGGTGAATCAATGGCAGATATTACACTTTCTGTTGCTCTTGAAAAAGGGGCGTTAACAAAGAGTATACAAGCCGAAATAAATAATGCCAAGAAAGAAAAGGTTGTTATAAAGGCTGTCGCTGATACAAAGGCGTTTACTGAAAGTATTCAAAATGCATTTACGAGCAAGGCCGGAAATCAGAAGACAGTTAAAATAAATGTCGGTATCAACCAAAATACATTTAATCAGAACGTTAAGAACGCAATCAACGCTGCAAGCAATAGCGTAAAGGTTGGGCTTAAGGTCAATATCGACGAAAACTATTTACGTAGACAGTTAGACAAGGCCTTAAAAGGACAAGGTACGTCAAACGTAGGTTCTACTGGAAGTAAATCTTCATCTGGTTCTGGGTCTGGTAGTAATGATGACGAGCTTGCAAGATTAAAGGCGATTGAGCAGCAAGCAAAGCTTACAACGAGAGGATATACAGAACTCAATAAGGCTAGAAACGCTCTCGCTAATTTGCCTGCAGGGTCTGACGAAGCAGGAGGATTGAGGAGTAACCTCGCCGCATTAAAAGATTTAATTACTGGATATAAAGAGGGAAGCATTAGTGCCGATGAGTATAAAAGCAAATTAGCAGAAATTGTTGGGCAAAACGCCGCATATATAGATTCTGCAAAGGATGCTGGCAAATATGCTAACTCGTTTAGCGATAAGTTGCAGAAGTTCAAGATGCACCTTACTACTATATCATCCATAGTACGTGCGTTTAGAATGGTTGCAATGGTCATAAAGCCGGTTGTAAACGCTGTAACGGAAGTAGATACTGCAATGACGCAGCTCAAAATCGTTACACAGGCAACCGATGAGGCTTTACAAAAATACGCAAACGACATATCAACAGTTGCGGATAGGACGGCCGGTTCTATCACCGACCTTATCAACTCCACCACAACGTTCTCAAGACTTGGTTATACACTAGAAGAATCTTCAAGACTTGCGGAATATACGCAGATGTTGGAGAACGTCGGTGATATCGATGAGCAGTCAGCAACTGCTGCAATGACGGCAATAGTCAAGGCATACGGATTTAACGTCGAAGAACTAGAGTCTATCATGGATAGGCTTGTGACCGTTGGTAACAACTTCCCTATCAGCGTCAAGGAACTTGCCGAGGGTATGAACAATGCCGGCTCAATGTTGGCTGTTGCTACCGAAGGAAATTTTGACCAATCTATTGCATTGCTTACAGCTGCAAATACAACCATTCAGAATATATCCAAATCTTCTACTGGCTTAAGAACAATTGCGGCAAGAATAAGAAACGTAGGTACTGAATTAGATGATCTTGGCGAAACAATGACCGAGGTCGAGTACGACGAAATTGTTCAAGCATTAACGAAGTATAGTGTTTCATTAACGGATAGCAACGGAGAATTAAGAAACACTTACGACATATTATATGATTTATCCCAGATGTGGGATACGCTCAGCAAGAATGAGCAAGCGGCGTTAGCTAAAACATTATCTGGTACGCGTCAGCAAAACGTATTTATATCACTCATGAGTAATTTCAATGAGGCGTCTGGCGCGATGACAAAAATGGCCGAGAGCGAAGGAGCTCTTGCAAAGGCAAACGATGTTTGCTTAGATAGCATTAAGGCTCACACGCAACAGCTCAAGAATGCGTTTGTTGACATGAGTCAGTCGCTTTTGTCATCAGATGCAGCCAAGTTCTTTATTGATTTAGCAAAGAATATCCTGAAGGCTGTAACAGCTGTTGTTAAATTTATTGGAGTGCTTGGTGGTCTCAGGACTATCCTTATTGCAATTGCGACATACATTGTTGTAATGAAAAAGGAAGCAATTGCGACAGCAATAACCAAATTAATATCTAGTGTAAAATCACTTGCCTCCACAGTAGTAAAGTTTTTTAAAGACTTCGCAGCGGGTGCATTAACCGCGCAATCCGCGCTTGGTATTATTGGTTTAATAGCAACTGTTATATCGGTGGTTATCGGAGCCATCAGCTCAGCTGTTAAGAAGTATAAAGAGCATCTAAAAGATTTAGCAAATGCTGGCAGCGAGGCTGGAGATAAGGTTTCAAAGATATCGGAATCATATCAGAAATATATTGACGTGTCCGCGGATAGCGCTGCATCGTCAGAAGAAATGGCTGCTGCGCAGCAGGATTTAAAAAGCGCGCTTGGGTTAACAAGTGAGGGCTTATCTGATTTAATAGCCAAATATGGATCATACAGCGAGGCAGTAAAGCAAGCAACTCTACAGCAGTTAGCATTAGAAATTGCCACACAGAAGGCAGGAGTTGAGGCACAGAAAACTCTTGCACAAAGCGATATTGGTAAAGGTATCGGAAAATTATATACACAATATTCGTACTTCTTATCCGACTACTTAGAGGATATGTTTGGAAGCAGGACGCAGTTTGGGACAGATGTGGACTTCTTCTTAGCGAATATGGATGCTATAAGATCGAAAATTGCAGAGATGGCTAGCGATCCTATGGCAGATCAGAACGAACTCAACTTCTTCATGAGTTACTTCGATATAATGTCAGCTGCTGCCGGAGAATATGCGGATAGTCTTAATAAATTAAATAACTCTATCGTATATGAATCTCTTCTAAAGATTGGAAAAGCAGTTCCAAAGACGAGAGACGAATTCGAAAAATATAGAGAAGAGTTAATAAATACAACTTCTAAAAATCATCAGTTTGCCAGTGGAATAGACGATACCGCTACAAGGCTTGAAATGGCCGCCAGCGCTGTTGATGATTATCTTGCGATATCATCAGGATTTGAAGACTTTTATATAAGTGCCGAAACGGCCGCTGCCGGAGCGGTGACATTTGCAAAAGGCTTACAGGGTATCGAAGAAGTAGCAAACGGAACTTCAGATGCCGTGTCAAGACTTGACGAAATACTCAAGGGCGAGGATTACGATACTGGTCTTGAAAAACGAGTAGATTATTTTGATAAACTCATTGAAGAAGTAGAAGGCGAGAACTGGGGCGGTAAACACTATCGTGCACTCGCAGATTACTTCGGTGTAGATATTAATAAATCCATCGATGATCAGATTGCAATGATCGAAAATCTCAGACGATATTTCGACGATGCCGATCAAGGAATGTACAATTTCCTGATGGATATTAACGAGAGAGTTCCTGAAGCAATCGCAAACTTTAATGCAGAAACCGGCACGCTCACATGGGATTCTGCAGAGTTACAAGCTTTTGCTGATGCAATGGGAATCACTCGTGACGCACTCGTCGATTTACTCGGCGCATACGTGCAGCACGTTCCTCCGTCTGAATGGATGGCATTAACATCTGACGAAGCAGCAAGATGGTTAGAGCAAGATAACGTTATTCAATCAGTAAACGACACTCTTGTTGTTAATAGGCAGAGGTTTGATGAACTTGCTGCTGCTGCCGGAAAAGACGCAGACGAGATGCTCGATTCTATTATGCAGCTCAGCGATTATACAGGGCAGAATGTATTAGAGATAAATATAGACACATCGTCCGTAGAAAGTGCTGTAGAGGGCATAAGGGAGTTTAGTAGAAACACAGACGATGTAGAGACGAAAGTCGCCGGAATAGTGAGTGCACTATCGGGTCTTAACTCTGATGCGGTCGGAGATATATTGCTTGAACTTAATCTACCTGACGATATAGAACAGCAAGTTGTTAGTATGCTTCCTGCGGATATACAAGAAACACTTGTACTCGATACAACAGAGAGCGAAAACCAGGTTGACGCGTTCAATGAATCAATAGACGCTGTTATTAAAAATAATGACGGTCGTACAATTACTATTCGCGTTTCTGACGGTGGTACTATTCAGTCATATCAGAACAGAGTGTCTGCTCTCCTGTCTGGGTTCGGTGGCATCACGGCGACACCTCGTGCAAGAGGAACCAGGAACGCGAAAAACGAACTCGCACTTCTCGGAGATGAATATTCTGCGTCAGGTCAACCGAAACCAGAACTCGTTATTTCAAATGGACGCGCATATCTCGCGGGTATTAACGGCCCTGTGCTTGGCAGACTCCATTCAGGAGACGTTGTTTATACGAACAGTGAGACAAGGCAGATTCTTGGAAGTAATCTGTCGGAGTCTGGAGGCATCCCGGCTTATTCAGCCGGCACAACTTCTCGTTGGTGGAACAAGATATCTGGAGGGGCTGGATCATTATCCAGTTCAAGTACATATAGTAGCTATTATGGAACGAGCTCCGGTAGTGGAAGTTCCGCATCATCATCAGGCTCGGGCGACAACTGGTTTGAACAGCAATACGAACTGCATAATCATTATCGTAAACTTGACCAGGAAACAGATGCTAACTATTTAACTTGGTTAGTTAGTGCATGGAAGCAGGCATATGCCGAAGGAATCATTGAACTCAAGGACGCTCATAAGTACGAAGAAGAAGCTTATGAGTTAATGAAAAAGATCGCGTCCGAGCGGTTCAAGGAAGAATACGACACTCATCAGCATATGGTTGCTATGGGCAAAGAAACTGACCAGGAATACTATAGCTGGCTTGAGTGGCGTCATCAAGTTGCATATGCAAACAATGAAATAACTCTCGAGGAATATTGGAAGTACCAGGAAGAGGTTTATAAGAAAGCAAAAGAGCTTATAAACGACTACTTCAATGATATTGATCACAAGATAGATATGCTCGAGAATGCCGGTAAGACGGATACAGAAATCATTGCCTGGGATGAACAGGGTATGAAGTACGCTGAAGAGCGTATTGCAGAACTTATCAAAGAAGGCAAGGATAATAATGACTCCGCTGTTCAGGAACAGCAGAAGAAATGGTGGAGCTATTATAAAGATCGTCAGAAGCGCGAAGATGATACTACGAAGAAGGCTAAGAGCGCAGCTAACGAGCTGATCGATTACCGGAAGAAGATGCTGAAGAAGGATCTCGATAATGAAAAATCATCCTTGAATCAGCGTCTGACAACATTAAGAGATTTCTACTCAAAGCAAAAGGAATTACTTCGTGATACATATGACGAAGATAAATATTTAGACGAGCAGGCGAAGAAGCGTAAGGCGGTTTCAGATCTTGAGATTCAGCTTGCTCAGATCGAATATGATAATTCTGCATGGGCTCAGAAGAAACGCCTTGAGTTACTTCAGGAGTTAGCTGACGCCCAGAAAGATCTTGCAGATTTTGAGAAGGAACACGCACTTCAGGTAGCTCAGGATAAACTTGACGAGCTGCAGGAGATGCAGGAAAAAGAGCTCAACGATCAGATTGATGCTATTGAGAAGGTAACGGAATCTGAAGAAGAACTCTATAAGAAAGCGCTTCAAGATGTTCAGAATGGTGGCCAGGATCTGTACGAGGCGATGGTCGCATACAATAATCAATATGGAACTGGTAATTCTGAAGACATCGCCGAAATGTGGGACGATGCTTACACGGCTCTTAAGAAGTATAAAGATCTTTTCGATGCATATTATAAGGATATCAAACTTTCTTATGGTAATGATACCACTCCTGGAGTTGTGGATACGTCGAAGATCGATGCGGGCCTCAATCCTGTGGTGCCTGTTCTTGAAAGTCAAAAGCCTGCCGCAACGACATCGACAGCTCAAGTTGCTCAACCTCAGCAGACGAAGAAACAGACGACCGCAAAAGCAGACCCCGTTGTTGGTACGGCAGTAGTGCTTAAATCCAACGGTAAGCTAGCAGGATCGTCTTATGACAATCCATCTCTAACGCCTGCCTCATGGGTTGTAGGCAAAACGTTGTACGTACAGGCGGCCTATCCAGGTCGTGCTGCTCCATATCATATTGGAACTAGTACGAACTTTAACGATTCAAGTTCATGGGTCGGATGGGTAAATAAGAATCAGCTTGTCGGTTACGCAACCGGTACAAGGAGCGCTCTTGCTGGCCTTCACGAAATAAATGAGCGTGGAGACGAAGCCCTGTTCAAGACAGCTGACGGCAGCACATATCGTTTGTTCTCCGGCGGAGAGCGAGTGTTCAATAGTAGCGCTACTGACTTCTTGTATAATTTTTCGAATAATCCTGCTGCCGTTCTTAGTGCGATATTATCGCAGATCGGCGGAGGCATGGGAGAAATCAAAAATAATACATTATCACAGAATATTTCTATGGGAGATATCTATATTCAGGGCAGTGCTACGGAGAAAACGATTAGTGAGATCCGTAGAGAGAAACGCGCTGAAATGGATTATATGCTCAAAGAATTAAATCGTCTCAATAGACAGTAATGTTTTGGCTCATGGCGGTAGAAATGCCGCCATGTTGCCATTTTACGTTACAGATGAAATGCTAATTTTATAAATACGTAAGGAGATAAAAGATGGCATACGAAAAAACAAATTGGCAGACTGGCGATATAGTCACTGCTGAAAAACTTAATAAATTAGAGAATGGAGTTGCAAGTGGTGGTGGCGCAGGCGGCTTTATGCTTGTTTCGCGCACAGATAGCGGAATAAACAAATCGTATAACGAGTTATTGGCGGCCATCAATAACTCTATTATGCCTGTTTTAGTTATTAATTGGGAAGATGATGGAGAGAGCGGAATGGAATTATATGAATTACAAAGCCTTGGGTCAAGCCCAATCGGACCAGACGAAAATATTTACCAAGCATCCTTCTCTACATTGAACTTTGGATCATATGATGCAGACGAACCTATGAATGGCTAAGAACAGATAATGAAATTTACGCAAAAGTAACTATTGACTGGAACAATGTTACTTTGTCGTTAAAAGAAGGGGGACTTAAAAATGATTAACTTTAAACTTCGTTTACAAAATAAGACCACATTGGTCTCAATGATACTTGCAATTATTTCTTTTGTATACATGGTACTTGATGCATTTGGCATTATTCCGCAATTCGAACAAGAGCTTGTTACGAAACTGGCACTTGGATTAATTGATCTGCTTGTACTTTTGGGCGTAATTGTAGACCCGACTACCGCAGGTGTAGCAGACAGCGCAAGGGCAATGAGCTATCAAGAACCATTCAAGAAGGAGGATTAATAAGATGGCTTATATCCCAACTAATTGGCAGACCGGAGATGTCGTTACTGCCGAGAAGCTTAATAAATTAGAAAATGGAGTAGAGAACGCAATCGAACTTCCGTCTGTCACGGCAGAGGATGACGGAGATGTGCTTACAGTTGTAAGCGGTGCTTGGGCAAAGGCAACGCCAAGCGGTGGTGGTGGCGTTGAGTGGGTCACCGTAACAAAAGGTGATATTTTTGATGGAGAGGAAACACTCTACGACTGCACTACTGATAAGACCTTTGCAGAATTATCCGAGGCTTACGAATCGGGAAAGTTGCTTGTTTGCAAATATACAGAGGGGGATGAGTTTGACCTGAGTCATACCGTTATTCCGCTTTCTTATGTAAACGTAAATATGGAAACAGAAACAAACGAACCCTCGATGTTCCATTTTGAGTATTCTATAGTTGAACCATATACTTCGGGATTCTCTTGTGTATACATCTACGTAACCATTTCAACAATAGGAGCGAGCGTTGATGTTAGAAGTTTCGACTATGAAGTCCCAGCGGAATAATTAGTAAGTAAAACACTTTATATAAACTGATATTTAGGAATAACCGAAATAAATAATTATCAATTATTTGATATACACAGGTCGGTGGTGCAATGGCAGCATAACGGTCTCCAAAACCGTGGATCAAGGTTCAAATCCTTGCCTTCCTGCTTAACTATGAAAGGAGGATCTCCTATGTTTGATTTATATGGATGTTATTTTATGTACGGAGATTTTAATTCAGAAGATTACGATCTCGTATTCGGAAATATGGATACATCCAGGCTTATGGCACTGGAGGCTTCTAAGAATATAAATACTGTACGGTCTCGCAAACACAACGTTCATTATGTGAACCGTGTTTCATATGTGGACGAGCCGATTTCATTTGAGGCCGAGATTTTTACACGAGATACAACTCCAATTATGTTGGAGGATCTGCCTGTTATAGAGCACGCTTTGTTCAATAGACAGTCTTATACAAAATTATATCAGATCATGTCTCACGAAAGAGATCCCGTATATATCAACTGCATCCTTACGAACCCGGAGAAGATCGAAAATTTATCTGGAATCGTTGGATATAAGTTCGTTGTTAATATGGATAGTGTTATGGCGTGGGAGGAAGCAAGTACACAGGAAACTTCTGTTGAGTCTTCAACCACTACGCTCACCGGAGACATGGTAAGTTTTACGGAAGATAAAGAATATCCGATGAAGCAGATGTCCATAGAGTTAGATGCTGTGCAGGATTTACACGGTCAGAGCGATCCTTATCCTGCCGGTAGCGGGAAAAACAAACTTCCGTTAATAGACGGGAATTATGTTATCGGCACTACAGGTGGTAGTACAGGTGTAACTATAACAATATCCAACGGGAAAGTAACATTAACGGGAACCGCAGTCACAAGCGGCGGACGCACAACGAGGCTTTCCGAATATTTTACTTTGCAGGCTGGCACATATATAATTTCTCCGGTTCAAAATGGTAGTCCATATATTCGTGGGTATATCAATAAAAAATCAGATGATACTGCAATTGGATATTCAAACGGAACTGGAATTGTAATTTCAGAGGAAACAGAAGTTTATTATGGCATCAATGTTGAAAGCGATGTTGCTTATAATGCAACATGTTACCCACAGATTGAAGCAGGATCAACAATAACAGACTATGCCCCTTATGAAAACATTTGTCCTATTATAGGTCAATATGGTGTGAACGTAATGAAGACAGGGGCGAATATCTTTGGCGGCGATCTGCTGAGGGACGGTGTTATTGCATCTATGCCAAGTGCAACAAACGACGCAGAAAATAGAACGGTAAGATTTTCAGCAGCAGCAAACACTAATCAGAACATAACACGAGAAAGTGGTCTAACTGGAAAATTCAAAGAGAATACACGATATACGTTTATTATAACATTATCCAAAAATAGTGGTACTGGTTCAAATCTAAGAGTTTATTACGCCGACAATACGTATTCAATTATACCGCCTGTTTCTGCTGCTAATACAAAAGAAACGGTTGTACTTGTTACATCCGCAAATAAGACCGTATATAGTTTACAAAAATCGAATTCAAGCGGATATACAACTGTTTATTACGATGAAAGCGGAATATTCGAAGGTGTATTGACTGCGGAGGATTTTACTTCATATACAGGGCAAACTTATACAACAGCTATTAATATATGGGACGAGGAATGGGTGAACGGATATTTCAGTGCGACTGGAGCCTGGAATACTTCAACAGATACTATTGCGTCCAAAAATCCTATATCGGTTCAACCGAACACAACGTATTATTTCAATGTTGGATCAAATCAGAACTGTTATGTAACATACTGGACGGAGGCAGTCCCGTCTGGAACAACGGATAACACACACATAATATCAAGGTCGTCTGCTCTTCAAAATGCTACATTTACTACCCCTGCAAATTGTTATGCAATTCATTTTAACGCTGGCACTGCATATGGCGGTACATATAAAAACGATATATCAATCAATACTCCGTCATCTGTCAAAGCTTATCTCCCATACAAGGGTCAGGCGACGACGGAAAACTATATAAATGCATTCGGCAATGGTCTGTATGGCGGTACGCTAAATGTAATAACAGGAATGTTGACCGTGACACACTTTTTCTATGAAGTGCAAGGAACAGAGGGGTTTACAGAAGGTGATTCCGCTTACCTAAAGATAAGCGACACTTTCCCTTATTGCAAAGATGGGCAAAGTGGTATCTGTTCGCACTTTAAATACAGCAGATATGATTACGTTTTTGCAGGTGTCAATGCGTCAAGTGGAAAATACCTCGCCTTTGGGAAAAATTATATTAACTCTTCACTTAACATATCGAGTGTGGCAGAGTTTAACACTTGGCTTGCAACACAAAAAGCAAACAGCACTCCTGTTTGCGTATGCTATGAACTTGCAACGCCAATCGAAATACAATTGACGGCAGCTGATATGAAAACATTGATCGGACAGAACAATATCTGGACGGATGTTGGTGAAGTTACTGTTTCATACAGTCAGACAAACGATTTTCATGTCGATGTTGACACAGACCTCAACGACTATATATATCCTGATGTGACAATAGAAGTCGGATCAGAAGGTGGCGACATCATTATATACAACGCAACAGACGACGCGACAAGATTCACGGAGTTCTCTTCCGTACCGCCGTCTACAACGTTCACGATGAAGGGATCAATCAACCACATAACAAATAATATGTATCCTTATTTCACCAGCCGGAATTTCATTAGGCTCGTGAATGGCAGAAATAACTTCTTCATGTATGGAGATATATCAAAGATCACATTCAGTTTCAATAACCGCAAATATATGTAAGCGAGGTGCACGCGTATGGAAATAAAGTACGACGCTTTTAACAGATTCGAGCGTCCTAAGCTCACACTGTGCACCGCTGCGTCACAGTATAACAACGGGAATATAACGAATACGATTGGTATATTAAATGCGACGTCGGACGAGGAAATCGTTGCGAATTTTAACGAGACCTCTACTCTGAATTTCGTTTGCCACAAGGTTCCTGTTGAATACGATCCCAATGATCTGTATGGCAAGATGGAGGAGAAGCAGTATGTCTTTGTTGACGGCATAGGATTCTTCTGTATTACTGGAATAAACGAGCATGCAGACTACGAGCAGTCGTATAAAGAGGTCAGCGCAGAATCTTGTGAGAGGGAGATCTCAAACAAAACGCTCCCCGCCTCTTTCTTTAGCCAGGAGTCGAATCTCGACTACGCATACAATACAACGTTCAGGTTCGATACGCTGATCGAGCTATTGGTTCGTTCGCTTCCTAGATGGAGTCTTACACACGTAGATGAGTCTTTATCTTCGAAGTACAGAACGTTTGAAGATGTGTCCGAAGATACGAATATCCTGTCGTTTATGATGACCGAAATGCAGGACGCATACGAATGCATTTTTGTGTTTGATATCATTAACCGTTACATATATGTATATTCGTATGACAACCTTGTCCATATGACGGACATACATATATCGAATAGGGATATCGTCGATTCGTTGACCATATCAAAATCGTCGGACGACATTTACACGTCGTTAAGAGTTGTTGGCGATAACGATCTCAATATCGCCGGAATCAATCCTATCGGAACGAGCGTGATATATAAGTACGACTACTATATACCACACATGACGCCTGAACTCGGAACGAAGGTGGCACAATGGCAAAATCTTGTAGCATCAAGTCAAAGCGCATATTATTCATATGCTACGCAGTATTATACAAAGCTTGGGGAGTTATCTAACTACAATTCAGATCTTGGAAGAATCAATACTCAGTTGGATATGTATAAGCGATGTAAGGATAATGTTGTTGCGGCATCAGGTTTAAACGATCCAACATCTATATGTTTTATTTCTACAGGAGAATCGTCGGATCAGATTGACGGCATTGTACAGGAATACAATGCAAGCGGAACTGATATTACTGTTACAAAAGTTTTTTCTGAAGAAATTACTGTAAATAATAATGTTACATATCCAACATATTCGGTGAAAAGCCCAGGTATAATTGGTCTATACGTTAAGGATTCAACGGGCGTTTATACTGAGCAGCTGACAAAAGCATTAAGCTCCCCTGTTCCGACTGGTTATTATTACTATAATCCACAAAATAATACGATTATACTTCATGCAGGAGATTATGCTGACGGTACAAGAATGGGCGTATTTTATCATCCAAGTAATCAGAATGTTAGCGAAGACACTGTCATCATTACAGATTTAATTGATACAATCAACAGCGATATAGCATCTTTGACTTTTGCTCAGAGCGCATGTGAGTCAGACATATCATCTACACAATCCGAGATTGATACAATAAGCGCCGCTATGCAAACCATTCGTGAGTCGGTAGATATTAATACGTATTTCACGAATGATGAGTTGGAGGAGTTAAGTCTATTTACGTTCGAGGGAGAATATAAAGATGACTATGTAACAGTTACTGACTCAATGACATACTCGCAACAGCTTGAGCAGATCAATATCATGTATAACCGTGCGTTGATTCAGCTAGATAGAGTGTCGACTCCTACTGAACAATTTAGCTTGGATGTTGAGAACTTCATCTTTCAAAAAGATTTTCAGGATTGGGCTGAGCAGCTACAAACCGGCTGTGTGATAAACGTGGAACTAGACAACGGTGAAATCGCCGCTCTGTTCTTATCGAACTTCACAGTTAACTATGAGGACGAAAGTCTATCTATGACGTTCGGCAATAGGTATAACAAGTTTGATCCGAAGACGCTGTTTGATAATGTGCTCGGAAGTGTAAACCGCACAGCAAACAGCATCAACTTTATCAAGGACACGATCTACCCTATCACATCTGGTGAATTCAATGAGATAAAACGTGCCCTTGAGAATATAAGATTGTTATCTGCAGGACAGGCAATAACATCTCAATATCAGGACTTCATAATTGACAGTACTGGTATTACTGGTAAAAAGCGATCTGGTGAATCTGGGTTCTACCCGGAAGAAATTAAGATCGTTAATAATATGATAGCACTTACGGACGACGCGTGGGAATCATGCAAGGTAGCTATTGGTAAGATACTGTTAAACGATGGTACTTATAGATATGGTGTGAACGCTGAGGTTTTGATGGGAGATATCATCCTTGGTAACGAGCTCCATATTTTGGCAGATCCAAATAATACTGGTGAATACAGAGAAGTGTTCACGGTAATGCAGGATATGATTTCTGCGAACGTCCCTGAAATTCATGCTGTTACAACAAACACAGGATACACGTTTAATGATAATGGACTTATGATCGAACGGAGTGATTCTGAAATCGTTAACGTTCTAAACAATGAGGGAATGGAGATCTCCCTTGTTAACAATTCAAATCCTGAATCATATAGCGAAGAACTTCAGATAATGGGGAATAAGTTGGTTCTTACATATCCAGCAGTCGACGTTTCCAATAACTTCGATATCTCGGTCGTTATTAGCGGGGCTTCCATTCCTTCTGGAAATCTTGATTATAACGACACTACACACACTGTAACCATTATGTCCCCTACGTATAGCGACGGAACGACTGCTACTGCAACATATTACAAGGGAGCTCAGAGTGCTATTCTTACAGCAAAGAATGATGGTGTTGCGACAAAGAACTTAACAGCACATGAATTTCTACAGGCAGGACTTCACTCAAGATTTGAGAACTATTCAAACGTAGTTGACACGGAGCGAACGGCCTGCTTCTATATTTAGTTTTATATATTTCACGGGCGGCAATGCCGCCCCTTTATATACGAATAAAAGGTGGTGAATGAATGGCAAGCATTTCAATAAGCGGCTGGGCGAACAGTTGGACTTCCGCTGGAGATAGAACATTCACGCTTACCGTGACTGAGCAGTCATATGATTCGATCGCAAACACGTCAAGTGTCAAGTGGGAGTTAAGCATAACGGGCGGCAGTGGTCAGTCAATGGACACATATGTCAAGTGCGTTGTCAACGGCACGGAAGTCTATAACGTAAGAAAGAACGCAACCGACAACGGCGGCGTTACTTGGAACGGCTTTCCTGCAAACAACGGAAGCACATCAAGCACAATGACGGTAAGCCACGGCATAGACGGAAAGAAATCGATCACTTTTTCCATTGAAGGCTATGCGGTCGTCTATTCCACGAAGTCTAATTCCGGAAGTCTTACCCTTCATAATATCGACAGGACTGCGCCGACTGTTAATCTGTCTGCATCCGCCGCATCAACAACATCGATTAGTATAACTGCGAGTACAGGCTCTACGGAGTGTGACAGTTGGGACTATAAAGTTGACTCAGGATCGTGGACGAATTATTCAACGACATCAGGAACTTCATCAAGCAAGACAATAACTGGATTAACAAGTGCTACGCATACTGTTAAAGTAAAGGCACAGAAAAAGTTAAATCATGTTGAGGGGGAGTCATCTCAGGTTTCAGTAGATCTTGTGGCTCCTTCCGTAAATTTTTCGATATCAGATATTACTGTATCTGGCGCAACTGTTTCGGCTACATCAGATGTGAGTTGTGATGCGTGGGACTATTCATTGGATGGCGGCACAACGTGGACGTCGTTCTCCACCACAAGCGGAACAAGCGCAAGCGTAACGCTAGACGAGCTTGACGTAAACACGTCGTATACAGTATCATTGCGTGCAAAAAAGGCGTCGAATGGATTGTATGGAAATGCACAAGCGCAAAGTTTTACCACGCTTGGAAATACAAAGATAAACTCTACAATCACATATTATCCAGACGCCCCGACATTAACTATAACATTTAACTGGACAATTTATGTTGCTTCGTATCATCACAGGTTAGAGATTAAAGACGGTTCGACTACTGTGCTTGCGTTTGATGATTTAACCGGAAGTGCAACTACTACAAACAAATCGATTACGATAACTGCCGGGAATAGAACTACTCTACTCAATCTAATACCATCTAATAGCAAAACAAAGACTTTGGAGATGTCGCTTACAACATACGACTCTTATTCTGGAGGAACGTATGGCACGCAGATCGGCCCTGTTAATACATGTGCGTTTGTGATTAGTACGACGCAGACAAACTCCGGGCCTACTCTTACATGTAGCGTTACCGATATAAATGCCACAACTACCGCTTTGACCGGAGACAACTCTAAATTAATCCTTAATGCTTCGAATGCACAGTGTGTATTGACAGCAACGGCTAAAAACGGAGCAACCATTGCGGTTAATACTATTAACGGAATGTCTACGACATCATATGTTTACTATAATGTAGCGGTGAACTCATTCGTGTTTTACATCAGAGATTCGCGTGGGTATGAGCTAACACAGACGATAACCCCTACGGTAGTAAATTATGTTCTGCCTACGTGTATTATGTCAGTTGAAAGAGTATCGCCGGTTTCTACGAATAAAGTTAATATCACGTTCAGCGGACGATACTATAATGGAAGTTTCGCAACATCTGTACCGAATACATTAACGGTTAAATATCAATACAAAGAGACATCAGCATCGACATATAGCTCCGACGTAGTTATATCTGGAAGCAGTATAACTACAACGTCAACATCGTATGCAAGCAACGGTTCTGTCGAATCCGCTGCAGTATTCGACTATACAAAAACATATGATATTAAGATGACGGTTTCCGATAGGATAAATACCGTTATTCAGACGTATACAATAGCAAAAGGTGTCCCCGTGTTTGATTGGGGCGCTGACGACTTCGAGTTTCACGTTCCCGTTATATTGTCTGGAAACCCGACAGACGATTCACATGCGTCGAATAAGAGATATGTTGATGCACACGTAGAGTATATAAAAGGGACACAAACGGAGTCAACAAACGCATGGACTGGCGTCACAAAGGATTCCGCATTATACGATGGGAAAATGATAATGTACGTTTTACCATATGCCGGGACAACGTCTGGAGCCACATTAAATTTAAGTCTGGCCGGAGGAGGTACTACCGGAGCGAAAAACATATATAGATACGGGAACACTACATCCGTAACAACTCATTACCCAGCGCAGTCTCGAATCCTCATGGTTTATGACTATGATAATTCAAGATGGAATTGCAGTGCGTATTATGACACAAATACGACATACACAAATATGAGCCAGGACGAGGCGAGTGCTGGTACGTCAACAACAGCGAGGTCTATTTCTGCAAAGGTTATTCACGACACTGTTGTAAACCTCATCTATCCAGTTGGAAGTATCTATATGTCTATTAACAATACAAGCCCGGCAACCCTATTTGGCGGGACGTGGGTTCAAATAGAAGATACATTCTTGCTTTCTGCCGGATCAACATATACAGCAGGTGATACGGGCGGTGCCGCAACTGTTGCACTTACAAGTAACAATCTTCCTGCGCATAGCCATACAGTTTATTTGTACAATAGTCAGTCTGGGTATAATGTAAACATACCTGCAGGCACAAGATATGCTGATGAAAACGATGGCCATACGTGGACGCAAAATGGTGAAACGAATAAAAATTATAACAGGGCTGGACTTACATCAACAGACGGTTCGGGTACAGCGCATAATAACATGCCTCCTTATCTGGTTGTATATATGTGGAAACGAACCGCATAAGAAAGATGAGGCAAATATGAACAGAACAAGATTTTTATATAAAAGGGGGAATTTTAATTGAGAGTAGACGTTGAAGTTTTTAACCAAGACCTGATAATTCCTCCGGAAAATGAATGTATAGTAGAGGGTACTCAGGAATTCATTCAGTTTCACTTCATCCTTAATGACGGATGGGAAAACCTCACAAATTTTGCGCAGTTCATTCAGGACGGAACTGCATACAATGTTTATTTAGACGAGGATAATAATGCTTATCTTCCCGCAGAAATTGTGACTGGATTTGTGCAAATGCTTTTGTACGGAACTGGTGGAAATACCGTTGCGGTTTCACATTATTTATTAATACGTGTTCGAAGAACGCGGTTTGTTGGTAATGGGCAAAGTACAGAGATATCTCAATCATTATACCAACAGTTAGTGGACAGGGTTGATCAATTAGAAGCGAGCATAGCGCAGCTTCTGTTAAATAATCAATCTTAAGACGATTAATAATAAAATATAATTTTTATCAACGGAGGTGTGCTTGCGCACACCTCTTTATTATGGAGGTGGGATATTATGTATAAACTAACAACGCCTACCCTTACATTTACATTTCCGGAAAACTTTGATATGTCCGTACTTACTCCCACAAACACATATGTAACGTTCTCGACTCAGAATATGAAAGAGATCGTAACCAAAACAGCGAATAGTATAGAGATAGTAGGACATTCTGTCAAAGTATTTCTAAACCAGGAAGAAACACAAACGTTTCCATCTGGAGGAATAAAAGCCCAGATCAACTGGGCGTTTACCGAAGGCGGTGTTACAAAACGTGCGTGTACAAATGTTATGGAGATTAACGTAAAGGATAACTTGTACAAGGAAATTATAGGAGCATCGTGATAAAGAGGTGTTAGCAATGAAAACTGTTTATAACGTAAGCGTTATCGATGATCAAGACATCGACGTATCTTTGCGGAGAGACAGCCAGCGCGTAATTGTCAGCGACGATCAGAATATTGGTGTATCCGTACGAGGGGACGCACATGGCGTGACCGTTGCAGAGGATCCGTGCATCGATGTTTCCTTGCGAGAAAACAATCAGAATGTCATGGCGACATTGGATGTTGATGTTATGAAGCAGCCGCGCTCTGATTATGACGGCCCTTACAGGATAACGCCGTTAGCCTTTTCTGAAATTGAATTGGATACAAATGGCAAAACATTGCAGGACGACATCATTATTGAAAAGGTTCCATATTATGAAACTTCCAATGTCTCAGGAATGACAATTTATATAGCTTAGGAGGAATGAATAATGGCAAACACTGCTATTAATAAAGTCATTTATGGTGGCAATACACTTATTGACTTAACGAGCGATACCGTTACCGCTAATGATGTTAAAAACGGCGTGACATTCCACTTGCCATCTGGCGAGATTGGGACTGGTACAAGCACGCTTGATTCTGACACATCTAGCGACACAGCGGTTGTTGCAGAAGTATTGAGTGGGAAAACATTCCACGCAAGGGGGAGCGCTCTGACCGGCACCATGGTTAATAACGGCGCTGTTACTGGTACTATTTCAACAAAGGCCGGCACATATACGATCCCTATCGGATACCACGACGGAAGTGGTACTGTTGCGATCAGCTCAACAGAACAAGCAAAAATCATCGCAACAAACATTAGGCAAGGAATTACGATTCTTGGTGTCGAGGGAAGCATGTCTGGAAGCGAAGATGTTGTTGCGGAAGAAGTAAACGTAACACCGTCGACAAGCGCTCAGACCATCACACCAGGTACTGGATATAATTACATTTCGCAAGTAAATGTAAGTGCAATCAGTTACACGCTTTCTGACAATGCAGCGGGAGGTAAAACAGCAACGATTGCGGGGTGAGTTAAATGGCAATCAATAAAGTTGTATACGGACAGGATACGCTTATAGACATTACGGATACTACCGCTAGCGCAGGTGACGTCGTTAGTGGGAAATATTTTTATGTGGCCGACGGAACAAAAACGCAAGGGAGCATCGCACAGAAAAGCTCTAGTGACTTAACAGCAAGCGGAGATACAGTTACAGTTCCTGCTGGATACTACTCTTCTCAGGCAACTAAGTCTGTTTCAAGTGGTTCCGCAAAGGGCCCCACAAGTTTGTCCGGATCTAGTGCAACTGTTTCGACTGGAACAAATACACTTACTTTAACAAAAACGGGAGTCTCAACTACTCCAACAGTTACCGCTGGGTACGTGAGCAGCGCAACATCGAGCTCGGCAACAGTAGCGTTAACCGCTTCTGTTACAACGAAAGCCGCAGCAACTATCACTCCTGGAACTTCAAACCAGACGATTTCGAGCGGTACATATTTAACCGGCACTCAAACAATTTCTGGAGACGCTAATTTAGTTGCTTCAAATATTATTAGTGGGAAAAGCATCTTTGGTGTAAACGGTTCAGTGGAATTTGTTACATATTATACTGGTTCGTCGAATCCATCATCTTCGCTTGGAAACAATGGCGATATTTATCTGAAAGTGGTGACATAATGGGTACTGTAACACAAACTGGTAGTGTCACTTTAATACCAAGTGGAAATACTGGATTAACTGGTATGACAATAAACTCCAGTTATCCTATAACAAATGGTTATTATGATTCGTCTCATGGTTCCTATACAAGATTTGATGTAACACAAAGTACAACTGGTTATATTTATTTTAAGTTTGATACATCTGATATACCAGCTAATGCTACTATAACATCTATATCTGGTAATTTTAAAGCTAGGGTTAGTAATACTTCTCGTGTTACTAATACGGTTGCTCAATTATGTACTGGAACAACCACTAAAGGTAGTAATGTCTCATTTGGTAATACTACTGCAAGTGTAAGAGCATTATCTCCAGGAAATGCATCTTCGTGGACAAGAGCTAATCTTAATGATTTACGATTAAAGATTGGTGGTACTGCAAGTTCATCAAATTCATCAAGAAGAATTGATTTTTATGGCGCTGATATAACTATTGAATATAGTTATACTATCACTACTTATGATGTAACTATTTCTAATAGTACTTCTGCAACAGTTACTGCAAGTACAACTACTCCTGTTGCTGGGGAAGATGTTGAAATTACAGCATCTACATTAACTGGTATTAATGTTACAGATAATGGCACAAATGTAAATAATCAATTTGTATTAGTTAGTAGTGGAAGTGATGCAGGTCATCCAACTAACTATACTAGTAATAGTAATTTTACATTAACTAGTATTGATAATGCTTATAATGATTCTGATAACACCGCTTATGCTGATTTGCAATTGGCAGGCAGTAAAACTGGAACAATATATTTTACTTTTCCAGCATTTACATTACCAAGTGGTGCAACACTACAAAGTGTATCTTGCTCTGCTACTTTACAATTTAATGCAAATGGTTCAAGTTCTGGGTTTACATCATCATTTCAGATGTACGCAAACACTACAGCGAAAGGTTCTCCCACTCAATGGGTATCAAGTGGTTCTAATGTAGCCAAAACAACATATAATGTAACGATGGGTTCTTGGTCTGCAAGTGATTTATCAAATCCAAGATTTTATATTACGGCTACGAATTCAGCTAGAAGTACCCAAAGGCATATTTATGTATATGGCGCCACAATGACTGTTACGTATCAAATGTCAAGCGGCGGGGTATACGTATATACGATTTCAAATGTAGGTGCTAACCACGCAATTGCTGTTACTAGTTCTGGAGGTTCTAATACTATTTATGTAAAAGTAAATGGTTCCTGGATTGCTGCAAGTGCTGTATATAAAAAAGTAAATGGTTCTTGGGTAGAACAGTTAGACCTAACAACCGTGTTTAATAACAATACCAATTATCTAAAAGGAGATTAACGAATGATTAATTTCAAATTAAGATTGCAGAATAAAACAACTCTTGTTTCGATGATCCTTGCGATCATCTCTTTTGTTTATATGGTTCTTGACGCATTTCATATTGTACCGAAATTCGATCAAGACCTCATAGTAAAACTTGTGCTCGGCCTGATTGATCTGCTTGTCCTTCTTGGAGTCATTGTCGATCCAACTACAGCAGGTATATCAGATAGCGCAAGAGCAATGTCCTATGAGTCTCCTCATAGTGACAACATAGTAATTAAATAAGAAAATAACTTACAAAGATAGGGGGAGTTTTAATTGAGAATTAACGTTGATGTTGTTAATCAAAATCTATTAATTCCGCCGGAAGATAAATACGTTGTAGAAGGAACTCAGGAGTTTATTGAGTTCCATTTTAATTTAAGAGACGGATGGGAGAACCTGGTTGTCTTTGCACAATTCATTCAGGAAGATAGGGCGTATAACGTATACCTGGATGCAGACAACAACGCGTTCCTCCCTGCTGAAATCGAAAGCGGGTTCCTGCAAATTGTTTTGTATGGAACCATCGGCGACGTTATTGCAATCTCTAACAATTTGAGAATGCGCGTTCAAAGAACTCCTTACGTCGGAGATGGACAAAGTACAGAAATAACATTATCGCTTTATCAGCAGATGGCCGATGAATTTGCTTCGATAAGAAATACAGCGGAAGAACAAGGCCGCAGTATGGAAGCGATCATGACCGCTCTCTCTGGTAAGGTCGACGGGGCTTATGTAGAAGACGGTGTAGCCCACTTTACTTCTGATGGCGAAGAACTATTCACCATCACAGGCATGGGTGGCAGCGGCAGCGGCGGGAACCAGAACGAGGCTGTCCTGTCTGTTGCAAACGTTACAGGATGGATATCGACAACTATTTCGGAATCGGACAGATGCGAGCTTTCGTTTACGTGGTCTTCGATTGAAAACGATTATCCTACTGGTGACGGGCAGATCGCTGTCAGGGTAAATGGTGTTGTAAAGCATCAGCAGAACGTACATCAGGGAGAAGTATCCGTTGATGTAAGAGAATATCTCAGCAGTGGCCAGAACGTTGTTCGTGTCACGTTCATGGACGTATATGGCAACTCAAGAGCAATATCGTTCTCGGTCTCATTAGTTGCATTATCAATTTCTGCAACAGCGTTCGATCAGTCTAACGCGTCTTCTGTTTATGACTCTGCTGTAACATTCTCATATATACCGATAGGTGCGGTTACGAAAAACGTAGTGTTTATTCTTGATGGCACTATCATTGGTACGCAGGAAGTTACGACATCTGGAAGACAGCAGACGTTCACAATACCGGTTCAGAGCCACGGGTCACATTCATTCGAGGCATACTTTACCGCTATCATCAACGGTGTAACGGTATCATCGAATCACCTGTTTTATGATCTGATATTCGTTGAAACAGGAGAAACAGATCCTATTATTTCATCTCCGTTTAATGCTATCGGAGTAACACAGTATTATACAATATCGATACCATATCGTGTTTACACTCCTTTGTCCGCAACATCAGAAGTTTCGTTTGAAGCTACTCTCGTTGACGAGGATGATGAAACAACCGTTACGAATCTTGGCACAAGAACGGTTAGTACAGCGCAGCAAACGTTTACATATACACCGAATAAAGTAGGAACATTAACATTAAAGATCACGTCCGGAACTGCGATGAAGACATTTACATTGGCAGTTGCAAGAATGGACATCGACGTTGAAGCAGAAACCGACTCATTAGAGTTGTACCTTTCTGCAGAAGGACGAAGCAACTCAGAGGCGCGGCCTAACTCATGGACGTTTAATGATATCTCTGCTACGTTCACAAATTTTACATTCGTGTCGGACGGGTGGCAGCTTGACGCAGACAGTTCTACTTATCTTAAGGTATCAGGCAATGCAAGGCTGTACATACCATTTAATATTTTTGAGTCAGACTTTAAGAGTACTGGTAAAACAATTGAGTTTGATTTTTCCACTACAGACGTCATGAATTACAACACACAAATCGTGAGTTGTTATGCCGACAACAAAGGTCTGATCATTACTCCGCAGAGTGTATCTCTTCAATCTGAATCGACAAGTATTATGACTCAGTATAAAGAAGATGAACACGTACGGATCTCATTTGTTATTGAGAAGTCGAGTGAGAATAGGCTTTTATATACATATATTAACGGCATTCTTTCTGGTATCGTGCAATACCCTGCCGGAGATGACTTCCAGCAGGCTAATCCTGTTGGAATCAGTATCGGATCGAATGAATGTACAATCAATTTGTATACGATCCGCGTCTATTCAAACTCGCTTACAAGACATCAGATTTTGGATAATTGGATTGCTGATACGCCTGACGGCGCAACGATGCTTGCGAGATACAATCATAACAATGTTTATGATGAATATGGAGATATTGTTATTAACAAACTGCCTAGCAATCTTCCGTATCTTATTGTTGAAACAGCATCTCTTCCTCAGTACAAGGGAGATAAGAAAACGATATCAGGTCAGTATGTAAACCCGATCGACCCTACAAAGTCATTTACATTTACGAATGCCTCTATGGACGTTCAAGGTACGTCATCTGCCGGTTATCCGAGAAAGAACTATAAGATTAAATATAAGAACTTTACGAACGAAGACGGAGAAACTTCGAACGTATATTATATGAGGGGCGCAACTGAATCACTTCCTACAAATGTGTTCTGTTATAAAGCTGACTATGCTTCCTCAGAAGGTGCAAACAATGTTGAATTAGTAAAGCTTTATAACGATGCTTGTCCTTATGAAACAGAACCACAACAAGATAATAGTCTTGTAAGACAAGGTATTGATGGAATTCCAATTGTCATATTTTGGAGTAATACAAGTGAAGGAACAACATCATTCCTTGGAAAATATAATTTTAACTACGATAAAGATTCTGCAGTATTTGGATTTGCCAATGGAGATGAATCTTGGGAAACAAGAGATAACTCCAATGATTGGGCATTGTTCAAGAGGGCGGATTATAATGATGATAACTGGGAGTCTGCATTCGAGGCAAGATATCCTGACGATTATAATAATCCTGCAAACCTTTCTCAGGTTGCTGCATGGATCTGTTCGACCGATCCTGAACAGGCAACTGATAATGCCCTGTCCGAATCTGTAACTTATGATGGAACTACATATACGACAGATTCTGAAGCGTATAGGTTAGCAAAATTCAAAAACGAGATTGAGGACTGGTTCGACCTGGAAGATGTTCTATTCTACTATCTGTTTACAGAATTGTTCCTGATGGTAGATAGCCGTGTTAAGAACTCATTCCCAACGCTTTATGCATCTCATAATGGTGCTAAATGGTGTTGGCTGCCGTACGATATGGATACCGCTATTGGTATCAACAACGAAGGTGCATTGGCATTCGATTACTCTCTTGAAGATACGGATATGCTTTCTGAAACAGCGGGTGTTTACAACGGTTATCAAACAGTTATGTGGAATAATGTCCGCAGATGTTTCCAGAGCGAACTAGCATCATTGTATCAATCTGTAAGAGCCGCCGGCATCATTTCATATGATACTATAGAGCAAAGATTTGAGGATCATCAGGGATCTTGGAACGAAGCGATCTTTAACGAGGACGCTTATTTCAAATACGTCCGTCCATTCGTTGAAGATGGTGAGAATAACTTGTATATGTGCCTTGGCTCTAAGGCGGAGCAAAGGAAATGGTGGCTTTACAACCGGTTCCGTTATATTGATTCAAAGTACTCCGCTGGATACGCTACTTCTGCTACTCTTCAGATGCGTGTATATCAGAAGTCGGATCTGACGGTAACTCCGTACGCGGATATTTATGCGGCAGCATTATTCGATAGCAACCTTGTAAAAGAAAGAGCGCCAAGAGGGCAGGCTACTGTTCTTCACTCTCCTGTGGCGTGGAATCCGGGCGGATCTGACGCAGTTTTGCGTATATATTCTGCTGATCAAATAAAGTCTCTCGGCGATTTAAGCGGATTTTACGTAGGTGCTGTATCGTTTGCAGGAGCAACAAAATTACAGTCCGTAAAATTGGGAAGTTCAAGTAACTCATATTCTAATGAGAACCTGACAGAAGTAACATTTGGTACAAATAAACTTCTTACATCAGTCGATCTTAGGAACTGTCCGAATCTGACAGGCATTATTGATGTATCACATTGCGAAAATCTTGCAACGTTCCACGCGGAGGGCACCTCTATAAACGGCGTATCGCTCTATGATGGCGGCATGGCTGGGAGTGTATATCTACCAGACACAATTACAAACTTAACGCTTAAGAATCTATCACATCTCAGCACACTTGAAATTGCCGGATACGACAACATTTCAACATTATGGATTGAGAATGTCGATATTGCCGATGGATTGGATATAGCCTTTAATTATATGGAGGCCGGAGATCGTATAAGGTTGATTGGATTTGAAAAGACATACGATGTTGATGGTAATTTCACAAAAACTATGCGAAAGATCATGCTTATGCGTGGTATTGATGCCAATGGAAATAGCTTGACGGATGCATATTTAGATGGAGAGGTTACAGTTGGAGTTCTTAGTAGATATGTTTACAATAATTTATATCGTTACCCATATTTAACTGTAAACTATACAACAATAGGTGCTCATGATTTCGGATTGTTTCTTCGTAATGACGCTGAATATACTGAATTCGAAGATGATGTTATTACTAATATTGTTGCATATGCATTTTATAATTCAAAAGTTACAACGATAAACGCGCCAAATGTAACAACAATTGGTACGTATGCATTTAGTGGTTCAAAATTAGTTTCTGCTGATTTTCCAAATGCAACTAGTGTTGGAGATTATGCATTTTCAAGTGCGACATCACTCACAAGCGTCAGTTTACCAAAAATAACAAGTGTTAGCCAGTATACTCTTAATGGTATCAACACCCTCACAAGTCTTGATTTGCCAAAACTGACAAGTATTGGATATAGAGCCTTTGCTAATGTAAATGTTACTTCAGGACTTTACTTGCCTGCCTTAACAAGCATTGGCAATCAACCATTTCAAGGATGTACGTCTCAAATTATTGTCCTTCCAGCAATAGTTAATATTGGAACTGCCGATTCTAATTTTACATTTCAAAGTAGTACTGCAAAGACACTTGATTTTGGAAAAAATGCAGCCAAAATTATGGGTTCTGTATTTGGTTCTATGGCATCATTAAAAACAATAATTATTAGAAATGAGAACGCTATTACTGCATTAAATAAGGTTAATGCATTTGATGGAACTCCATTTGCAAGTGGCGGTGCTGGAGGCACGATTTATGTTCCGTCAGCGTTGATTTCGTCATATCAATCAGCAACTAATTGGAGTACAGTACATGGATACGGAACGATTACTTGGGCAGCAATAGAAGGAAGCCAATACGAAAATTATTATGCAAATGGCATACCGGTACCGCAAGAGGAGGATTGATAATGGCAAATACAACAGACACAATGACGCCTGAAGAAATATTAAGAGGAATCATTAATGGGACATTAACAGAACTTGAGGACGACGGTGTGACCGCTATTGGCGCGAGAAAATTTCATAATAGAACTGCATTAACAAGAGTTTTGTTTTCTAATTTTAATGGAAGCATCGGAGAATATGCTTTCAATGGGTGCTCTAATTTGACATCCGCTAATTTTGCAAATGTAACAACTATAGGAGCGTATGCATTTAGCGGATGTTCTAGTTTATCATCATTTAGTATTGGTAACAATGTAACAGGTTTAGGAGCGTATGCATTTAATGGGTGCTCAGGTTTGAGCGGGTCACTTGATTTGCCAAAAGTAACAAGTATGGGAAATTATACATTTAATAATGCCGGATTTACCGGAACGGTTAATTTACCCAAATTATCAACTATAAAAACAAATGGATTTAGAAATCTTAAGTATGTTGAATACATAAATACCGGAACGGCAACATTTGATTCCAATGGAACAAGTATGTTTCAAGGATGCACTTCGTTAAAAGGGTTCGCACAACATAGAACTCAATACACAACTAATGATTATTTTGCTAGTTCTGTATTTCAGGATTGCCCTAATCTTGAATATGTTGATTTAGGAACATTTAGAGGAAAGGCAAATTTATTCAATGGAGACGCAAAATTAAAAACACTTGTTATTAGAGAAACTGGTAGTAAAGCATTGGACGCATTAAGTCCATTTACTGGAACGCCATTTGCTAGTGGTGGCAGTGGCGGAACATTATATGTTCGAAAAAGTTTAATCGCAACATATAAATCCGCAACCAATTGGTCAACTATATTGGGATATTCAAATAATATGATCTTGCCAATTGAAGGAAGTTATTATCAAATGTATTTCGCTGATGGAACAGCTGTGAGCGGCGCTTCTTATTCTGACGCTAAATACTTTATGAATAATTGGGGAATATCATATACGGACAATGTCATTTGGACGTCCAAGTCTAATGCAAGGGGATGTTGTATAGCTCTAAGAGGAGATCATGCAATACGGCTTAATTCTTCTAGTGGCAGCGATACACATATTTATCCAATTGAGATCGAATCCGGGAAATCTGGCGTGACAATTACATCAGGCGACCTTGATTTGGAAGTAAATGAAGTATATTGGGATGGAACTGATTGGAAAAGAACAGGCGGCAGTGGATGGTTATTACAGTCCAGCGGCTCATCTCATTCTTATACATTTACTGGTTCAAATACAACACATATTTATGTGAATGCAAGAGTCGCCGGAGATACCGGTGATGAAGGCACTGTCACACAAGCAATGATGGATGCAATTACATTTGCATGGAATAGTTAAAGGAGAACATTATGGCAATTATACAAGAGCACTTTGATGTGAACGGAAGAGATTTCATCAGGACTTATTCCGATGAAAACAGATACGTTGTGCGCGACGGAGAACAGTATAGCGAGGCGTGTGATCCAGCTGAATTTGGAAGAATATATACAGAAGGAGACATTATTGAGTCCGACGATGTAGACGAGGCAACCGCTGAAGAAATCGTTGACATTTTAACGGGAGAGGAAGAATGATCACGAGAGCAAGAGCGTATGAATTACGCAGACTAATCGAAAAAGCATCTATCTCCCTTGCAGACTCTGAAGCACTTGATGGAGTTGAACTTTTCCCTGCGTGGAAATCTGGCGTTCCTTATAGTATAGACACGCGTATTCGTTATGATGGTGTTTTATATAAGTGCGTTCAGGCACATACAAGCCAGAATGATTGGACGCCAGATGTTACTCCTGCATTATGGACGGTAGTGAGTATCGACGAGTTCCCTGCGTGGAGACAGCCTACTGGAGCACAAGATGCTTATAACACAGGAGATAAAGTATCTCATAATAATAAGCATTGGATTTCAACTATTGACGCAAACGTTTGGGAACCATCGGTTTACGGTTGGGATGAGATCTAATGCATTGCAATAAAATATTGTTTTTATAATAATGCGCGTAAGACGCGTTATTAGGTTGTTGATCGTATACTATCAACGACAATAGAATATGCAGAGGCCCCGGCGATCATACGTCGGGGTTTTTGCATAAACAAAGGAGCGGCGATTATGTATAACAAAACAAATTGGGCTACCGGAGATATTGTTACGGCGGATAAATTAAATAATATAGAGGACGGAATTGCTAACGGAAATAACTGGGTATTTCTTTATGCACGTCTGCAGCTGAATTACGACGTTGCTAGTGGAGAACAAGGTATTATGTCTACCTCTGAGTTTTATGTTTTTGGAGATGATAACTACGAACACCCATATGAAATTTCGAAAGCAGATGCGATGTTCTTCACTCAGTTCGATTTTGGTGTGGGTGAAGAAGATATACGAATTCAATCTGTAAGCGTAACTCCTTTTGCCGATGAAAATAATTATGCAGAAGCAAATATGATATTCGTAAATACCTCAAATTCTACTATCTCGGCAAGTGATGATTATAGTTATATGACTATTATTGCGCTTAATCCAACATTGGTAGAATCATCAAGCCTCAGCGAACAT
>Ga0310690_10002557_pt1 | contig 29296 bp, 14 predicted proteins | sample AusTroGonzalo_MG_2_FD_207661 | JGI IMG/M metagenome (GOLD analysis project Ga0310690, IMG submission 207661) | Bovine rumen microbial communities from tropical cattle in Woodstock, Queensland, Australia - Gonzalo_04 (v2) (version 2) | ecosystem: Host-associated > Mammals > Digestive system >...
GACCGAGACCTTTGAAGGAGAGTGGATCACTAACAATGTCTTCAACCAGAGCTCCTACGCCCCGATTTGCTGGAAGCGTTACGACGGCGGCGTGATGAGCACCGGTTCCTACGAATTCAACTGGCAGCCCAACGATTACTCAGGTTACGCCTACGAAGGCGAGGGTTCGGCGACCATGTATTCCAATTATGCCAGCGACAGACATAACGACTGGCTGGTCACGCCGAAGCTGGCCCTCACCGGCACCCAGCAGGTGAGGTTCATGGCCAAATCCGCATCCGCTTGGTACAGTTTGGAGGAAATCTCCGTATGGATTTCCGACGACAACGCCACGCTGACGGCCCCTGCGAGCGACACGGCCGCCCTCCCCGGCTTCACCAAGATTGCGCAATTCAACAGCCTGCCCGACAACTTCTTCGTCTATGAGGTTTCCTTGGCCGGATACGCGGGCAACCGTTACATCGCCTTTGTGAGACGCGACGACCCGAACAGTGCCTACCACCTCTGTCTCGACAACGTGGTTGTGGAGGAGAGTCCCGCCTGCACACGTCCTTCCTCGCTGACCGTCGACTCAGTGAGCACCAACTACGCCATCCTCTCGTGGATTTCCGACGCCAGCAACTTCAACCTTTACTACAAAACCGACGCTGCGAGCGACTACACGGTCATCAACAACGTGACTCTGAGTGCCGACAGCACCTATACGCTTGCCGACCTTCAGCCCGGCCAATACTACATTTGGTATGTGGAGGCCGTGTGCGATGACGGTGCAATCCTTTCATCCCTGCTTGGCGAATTCCCGTCCACATTCGTCACCGAGTGCGTAACAGTCACCGAGCTGCCGCTGACCTGCAACTTCGAGCACAACAACGGTGCTTTCAACTACACCATACCCTCATGCTGGAACAAAATAGGTTACGCCGACGTGTACGTCGAAGACTACTCCTACTACGCCCACAGCGGCAACAATTCGCTGTTCTGCTATGCCAGTAATCCCCAGATTGTCGTGCTTCCTGAATTGGACAACACCCTGCCCATCGATAACCTGCAGTTCACCTTCTGGGCCCGTCACGAGTACAACATCAGTGCCACCACATATCCCGCACTGGTTGAGATAGGTGTCATCACCGATCCCACCGACGAGTCTACGTTCGTGCCGTTAGACTCCGCTTCCGGCTTCTCGACCGATTATGCGGAGTATGTTTCCACCTTTGAGGGTTACACCGGTACGGCCAACCACATCGCCATGCGTATCAACCCCGGCCAATACACTTACGATGGTCAGGACTTCTATATGAACTCCCTGCACATCGACGATGTCACCTTGGAGCTTATTCCAAGCTGCCCGCGTCCTGAGGATGTGACGATTACCAACCTCGCCGCCAATTCCGTCTCCCTGAGCTGGACCTCCGAGGAGAACGGCTTCATGGTCTATTACCGCGAGAACGGTACCTCTGCCTACACGGCCATTGACAACGGTCCCATTACTGACACTTTCTACACGCTCACTGGACTGACCGCCAGCACCGAGTATGAGCTGTATGTGACATCTATCTGCTCCGACTTGACCGAGACTCCGTCGGTCCACATCAACTTCACGACCCAATGCACCCCCATGGATTCCCTGCCCTACACCTGTGATTTCGAGAGCTATCTCACCGACACAGAATTGCCGATATGCTGGGCCCGTGGTAACGGCAGCATCTCCACATATCCGTATGTGAACGTTTACAACGGCTACAACAGTTCCAACTGCCTCTACTTCTACACCCCGAACACGGCCGCCATGCCCGGCATCGACGCCAACGAGATCAACCTCACCGAATACCGTGTCATGTTCTATGCGAGAACCTACTATGCCGGTGACGAGTTACAAGTGGGTGTGATGACCGATCCTGCCGATGTCAGCACGTTCACGCCGGTTGCCACTCTTGCGTTGACCGAAAACTACGCCGCCTACGAGGTCTCCCTGGCCCCCTATCAGGGTAACGGCACCTACGTGGCCTTCCGTAATGTGGAGGAGAGCTCATACTACGTTGACAATGTGGTTTTGGAAGCGCTTCCCGATTGCGCCCGCCCGACCGTCTTCTCGGCCCTTTTGACCACCGACGAGGCCACCATCACCTGGAATGCCACCCCGGATCAGTTTGAATGGGAGGTTGCCATAGGTCCCTCCTACAGCGATCCCGACACACTGCCGAGTGCGACAGTCTCTACAAATTCCTATTCTATGGACAACCTGACTCCGAACACCTCTTACACAATTTTCGTGAGAACACTCTGCGGTTCGGAGACCTCCGTCTGGTCCGACCCCTACACATTCAGCACCCTGCTCGTCGAGCCCGCCTTGTTGCCCTATGTCTGTAATTTTGAGGACACCGTGGAGAATGCCAACTGGACCTTGGTAAACGGCACGCAGCCTGCCCAATGGTATATCGACACTGCAGCCAACAACACGGGCAACGGTTTCTACGGCCTGTATATTTCCTCCGACAGCGGTATGACAAACGTTTATTCCGAAATCTCCTCGTCAGTATGGGCCTACCGCGACATCCAGTTCCCTGAAGGCGAGCAGTTCAATATCTCTTTCGACTGGAGAGGTTATGGTGAGTCGAGCTATGACTATATGAAGGTCTTTATCGGCAGCCCCACCGCCGTGAATGCGGGCAGCTACAGTAACCCCTCCGGTGCCACCCAGCTGGGATACTTCAACCAGCAACTAACTTGGCAGTCGGAGAACATCGTGCTGGGTAACAGCTATTCCAACACGACGAAACGTCTCTACTTCTTGTGGCATAACGACGGTTACATCTCCAACCAACCCCCTGCCGCCGTGGACAATATCTCTATCTCTGCGGTTTCCTGCGCGAGACCTGTGGCAGTGGAGCTCTTGGCAAACGGCATCACTTCCGTGACCGTCGGCATCACGCCCGCCACCGAGTTTGACGATCAGTGGCAGATCAACATCAACGACTCCATCTTCACCGTCATCGATACGGTGGTGACCATCACCGGTCTAACTCCTGCCACCAACTATGTGGTGAAAGCCAACACCATCTGCAGTGCCAATGACACCAGCGTCTGGTCTGTTCCCATCAGCTTCATGACGGAATGCGTGTATCTCTCCACGGTGCCGCAAATCTGGGACTTCGAGAGCAACATCATAGGTAGTACATACGCATTTCCGCAATGCTGGAACAGGATTTCCGGCAACCCCACCTATCCGTATCCGTATATCTATGACTATTCAAATTACGCCCACAGCGGCATCAACTCTCTCTACTTCTACAACTATTACGGAAGCAGCATAGCCATTATGCCCCCTATCGATACAGACGTGCTTAACATCCAAGAACTGGAAGTTTCGTTCTATGCCACTTCGAGCGACTACAGCGGCATGGTGTTCTTGCAGGTGGGCGTGATGACCGATCCGAGTGATGCCTCTACCTTCACCAATGTGGAGACAGTGACCCTGCCGAACGATTATAGCAACGATCCCATCATTGTCACGTTTGAGAACTACACGGGTACTGGCAACTATATCGCTTTCAAGAGTATAGCACCCTCCAATTCCTCCACCAGCATCTACCTTGATGACGTGACGTTAGAAGAGATTCCGGCCTGTCCGACACCGACCTCCGTCACTGTCTCTGACCAGACCATGACCTCTGCAACCGTTTCCTGGACGGAGAACGGCGAAGCCACCACTTGGTTCCTTAAGATCACCCAAGGCAACACGGTGAACACGGTAACCGCTAACTCGAACCCCTACACGCTTACCGGTCTCACCTCCGGCACCGCCTACACCGTGCAGGTGCAGTCTGACTGCGGCGGCGGTGAAACCAGCGGCTGGACAATGCCTACCTCATTCAACACCATGTTGTGCGATGCCGCTGACCAGTGCGCCTACATCTTCAACCTCTCCGACGACTATGGTGACGGCTGGAACAACGGATATATCGAAGTGAAGCAGAACGGCATCACGGTGGCCACCCTCTCCTTGACCTCTGGCGCTGCTGCCACAGACAGTGTGAACCTCTGCAACGGCGACTCCACCACAATCGTATGGATTTCCGGCAGCTACCCGGATGAAGCCGGATTCTCCGTTATGGCTCCTGACGGCAGCCAGCTGTACACAATCTCCGACATGACCACATACACCGGTTTCGGCTTCATGCCCAACTGCGGCAGCACGCCCATCCTTACCGACCCGACGGTTGCCACCCAGGCTGCCACGGCAATCAGCCAGACCGCTGCTACGTTGAACGGTACCATCACCAACCCCGACAACGTGACCATCACGGAGAAAGGTTTCGAGTGGATGCCGCTCATGGGCACGGACTACACGCATGTGGTTGTGACGGGCAACGACCTGACCTACAACCTCACCAACCTTACCCCGAATACCGACTACATCTTCAAGGCGTTCATCACCTTCAACGGCACTACCGTCTATGGTAACGAATTGATTTTCACGACGCTGGAGCAGGGTCAGCTGGCCGAGCCTTCCGCCACCACGGCAGCCGCCACTAACGTGACGCAGACGACGGCCACCTTGAACGGTAGCATCGCCAACCCCGACAACGTGACCATCACGGCGCAGGGCTTCGAATGGAAGCTCGCTTCCGCCACTTCCTACACCACCGAGAACGTTGCCGGCACCACGATGACCCACAACCTCACCGGTCTGACCGCCAACACGGAGTACACCTACCGTGCCTTCGTGACCACGGCCAACGGCACGCACTACGGCGCCGACGTGAACTTCACCACTCTCGAAGAGGTTGTGGAGCCTTGCGACGTCCCGACCAACTTGCACACCACGGACCTCCAGAACGAGAGCATCTCCATCGCTTGGGATGCCAACCCGGATGTGACCACCTGGAACATCCAGTACAAAGCGGTGGGCGGACAGCTCTCGTCTGCTTCCTCCAACACGAACAGCTACACCATCACGGGTCTCACGATGAATACCGAATATGAGATTCAGGTGCAGGCGGTTTGTGCGAACGGCACCAGCGACTGGAGTGCGGCCATTACTGCGCAGACCACCAACGTGGGCATCGACAGCTGGCTCAACAACAGCGTGAGCCTCTACCCGAACCCGGCCCGCGAGTACGTTGACATCCGCGTCGACGGTGAACTGAGCGTCTCGATGATGGAAGTTTACGACGTCTATGGCAAGTTGATCAACACGGTGAACGTGATTGACAATCCGACCCGCATCAACGTCTCCGGCCTCGCCAACGGCATGTATTTCGTGCGCGTGACGACGGAGGAGGGCGTTGTGACGAAGACGTTTGTAAAGCGGTAATCTATCTACGCGTATATGCATATTCAAAGGGGAATCCGGAAGGGTTCCCCTTTTTGTTATGGTTCTCGTCCGTGTTTTATTTCTCACCATGGCACCACGGTGCCAGTGCGGCCTCGACTCCCCTTCCATTTTAGAAGGGGAATGGGCTTCGGCCGCTGCCATCAACCAATAACCATTAACCCTTAACCCTTTTTCTTCTCGCATCAATAAAAAACGTATATTCGCGGTTTCAATTTCAAACATTCATTTCACAATCATTAAAATCAACATGATATGAAAAAAGCACTATTCTTATTGACTTTGGCGATGACGATGGCGTTCGGGATGCGGGCGCAGGAAATCACCATCGGGGACGGAACCTCTGTAGTCACTTCGATGGCCTTTTTTGCGAATTATAATGATTCGTGGTGCGAGTGTACTTTTCTCGCTTCCGAATTGAATGCTTCGGGAAGCATATTGTCGATTTCGCTGCATGCGAACGGCAATGCCTTCCAGTGCGAGGAGGTGAATATCTATATGGGGCACCGCACTGCGGACAATTACAACAATTCGACCAGTTTCACGCCCGCGTCGGACCTCACGCTGGTCTATTCCGCCACCTCAACGACGATTGGTTCGATTGACGGCTGGGAGGAATACCAGTTTCAGACCCCATTCGAATACAACGGCACCGACAATTTAGTGGTGGTTTTCGCCAAACATGCCACCTATTACTTGTCTGCACTGAAATACTATTACACCGAGTCGGGCAGCCAATATCATTGTCTCTATCGGCGTGCAGACAACAACATCGCTTACTCGCAGCATCCCGGCTCCGCCACGGGAACAACCTCCAACAGGAGACCCAATGTGAAGCTTTTGTTCGGGAATTCGGATTGCATCCAGCCGCTGGGCGTGCAGGCCAGCGGATACACCGAGGATGGGTGCACGGTTTCTTGGCTCGCCAACGAGAACGGCTACTATTACAACTACCAGCTGAAGGCAGCGGGCGATTCGTGGAGCACCGCCACCATGGAAGGCACCTACGACACGACGGTGACGTTGACGAACCTCGCCCCTTCCTCCACCTACGATTTCCGGGTGCGGACGGATTGCGGCGACACGACAAGCACTTGGGTGGACCTTTCGTTCACCACGCTGCAGGAACCGGCCATAGTGCCCTACAACTGCGACTTCAACAATCCCACCGAGAATGCGATGTGGCAACTCTCCTCCTCCGACTACAACCATTGGGTCATCGGCACGGGCACCTCATACGGCAATGACGGGAACGACATGGCCCTGTATGTGAGCAACGACGTGGCGGGCACCTACGCCGCCGATTCCCTCGTCGGCAGTTACCTCTTTGCCGAGCGTGTTCTCGACTTCGGCGAGACACCCGGCACTTACGAGCTCTCTTTCGACTGGAAATGCTCCGGCTATGCGCAAGGCAGCTCCCTCTATGGCGCAGTGGCGGTTTTCTTGATTGACGCCGACGAATTAACCACAACGGAATTTCCAGCTTATATGAATGAAAGTCTGGTCTTCGGCGCACAACTGAACGACTGGTCACATATCACGACGCAGTTGACCGAGGTCTCGGGCTACAAAAAGCTGCAGTTTTTCACATGGGGTTACAGTTTCCCCGAAGCTCGCGTCGTACCTGCCGCTGTGGACAACGTCGCCATCCAGGTATCCGGTTGCGTCACCCCGACGATGACCTTCGAGCCGGGTGCCCAATCCGTCATCATCACCCACGACGGTCCGGCAGACGGCACATATTTCCTGCAATATCGCATATCCGGAACCTCCGCCATGATGGACACCACGTTCATGGGCGCCAGCATCACGTTGGAGAACCTCCAGATGAACACCGCGTATGTCGCTTGGATTTCCCAGATTTGCGGTTCCGACACCTCCGCCGTCAGCAACAGCTACCCGTTCTCCACTACGTGCGGCACCGCCGTGGTCACCAACAATTTCCCGTGGACGGAGACCTTCACGAACTACCCGAGCTGTTGGAGCATGACACCCAGCAACAGTTGGCAGCATAATTCCGAAGGGTTTATCCGTCATCCTTACGGGAACTATTCCTCCGACGTCATCACCCCGGTGCTTGATATCACCGCCGTAACCTATCCTTGCATCAAATTCGACGAGCGGCGTCCGGATTACGGCAACAGCGGCGTGGGCGACCATCTGCAGGTCTACTTCCGCATACTGACCGAATACGACACGGCTGAATGGGTGCTGTTGGGCTCGTATACGGACGTAACCAGCACCTTCAGAACCGACTCCTTGATGCTTCCCACGGGTCTGTCCCTCATCCAGCTGAAATTCGCGGCCACGGGCATGGGCGATGCCGCAGATGGCTGTTCTTTGGACAATGTAAAGGTCTATAACATGGCCAATCCTCCCGCCTGTATGCCGCCTATCGCGCTGAATGCCAACAACATCACCTCGACCTCTGCCGAACTGAGTTGGATGATGATTACCAATGGCGACGTAAACCTCCATTACAAGTCCGCTTCCGACCAGACATACACCACTGTGACGGACGTGATGCTCACCGACGGGAGCTATCTTTTGGACAATCTCATGGCCGGCACCGAATACCAGTGGTACCTGACTCTCGGTTGCAACGGCGACTCGATTTCCTCTGCCGAGGCCACCTTCACGACCGATTGCGGGCTGGTGCAGCTTCCCTACATGCAGAATTTTGACGGCACAGAACCGTTCTCAATGCCGCTTTGCTGGAATCAGATCAACCCCTACGCCGGTCATCCACAGGTGAACGCCGGTAACGCGCACAGTGCGGACAACGCGCTCAAGTTCATGTGCAGTCCCAGCGGAAATGCGCCTGTCTATGCCGTGCTGCCCGAATTTGACGCGGATTTCTCGGAATTGCAAATCAACTTCTGGACCCGCCGTGAGAGTGCCAGCTCCGGCACCCTGTCTGTGGGATATGTGACCGATCTCGCCGATGCCTCCACCTTCGTCTCGTTGATGTCGGTCAGCAGCAATGAAATCGGGGATGACGATTACCACAACTATCTTGTGAAATTCGACTCAGTGGCCACGGACGACACCTTGCACTACTACATCACCTTCAAATACGCACAGACAGCCACCTGGTATTGGTTTGTGGATGACATCCAAGTGACCGTGATTCCGCCCTGCTCGGAGCCCGAATCCTTGTCAGCGGCCAACATCACCATTTCCAGCGCCGACCTCTCATGGACGGATGTGGCCAACAACTATGCAGTTTACTATAGGGCAGAGGGGGATTCCGTCTATTCGGAAATCGACAATGTGACGTTGACCAACGGGGTCTACACGCTGGACGGCCTCGCTGCCGGCACGCGCTATGAATGGTACGTGGCTTCGGTGTGCGACAACGGAACCATCGCACCCGCCTTCAACACCCAATATTTCATCACCCAATGTCACGCGCTCTCCCAGTTCCCGGTGACTTGGGATTTCGAAAGCGATCTCTACGGAGGAACCACCTCCTATCCGCTGCCGCTTTGCTGGTCGCGCATCGGGGTAGGTCCCAACGACCGGTATCCGTATGTGGCCACCAACGCGAACAATTCGCACAGCGGAACGCATTATCTCACCATTTACAATATGTACAGCGGGGCGTATGCTGTACTGCCTGAACTTGACCAAACTGTGTTGAGCGTCCAAGATGCCATCCTGACATTCTATGCCAAAGCCACCTTCTCCTCTCCGGCGATGCGGGAGGTGGGCGTGATGACCGACCCTGCGGACGCCTCCACTTTCACCCCCGTGCAGACCATCACCCTTGATCTGGCCTATCCCATCGAGCCTTCCGAAGTGTTGTTCTACACTTATACGGGCAACGGCCGCTATATCGCCTTCCGCAACGTGACCCCGTCGGATGTGACCGCCTCCTTCTATTTGGATGATGTGACGGTTGACGTGGCACCTCCCTGCGCACGTCCGCAGAATTTGACCGCCACGGCCTCCACATCGAACTCCGTGACCTTGTCATGGGTGGCTGCCCCCGGGCAGACGGAATGGGAAATCGCCTACGGCAACTTCGGTTTCAACCCCAGCACCACCGCCCAAACGGTCATAGCCACCAGCAATCCTTTCGAGGTGACCGGCCTGTCATCGGCTACCACCTACCAATTCTACGTGCGCGCCGTGTGCTCGCCTGAGGTCAGCAACTGGAGCCATCCCACTTCCGGCTCGACCGAATGTGGCACCACGGCTCTGCCCTACTCAGAGGATTTCGAATCCTACCAAGGCACCACCTATACAGACAACCACGGCATAGCTCCCACTTGCTGGACCACCTACGGCACGAACAGCGTCTATGGAGCACCGCACATCACCTCCAGCGGCGACTATCACTACGCGAATAGCGGCAGCAACAGCATGGTGTTCACCAGCGGCAGCGCCGGCAGTGAATCGTATGCCGCGCTCCCCACGTTCACGGAAGACCTCAACACCTTGCGTCTCACTTTCTGGTACGCGATGGAGACCGCCTACCACGGCACAATGACAGTAGGTTACGTCACCGACCTTTCCCTTATCGGCGCCACATACGTGCCGATAGATACCGTACCGGCCGTTTTCCCCGACCAAGCGACCACCTACACGATTGATTTCACGGGAGAGGATATTCCGGCCAACGGCAACATCTGCTTCCGCTGGAGCTATCCCGAAAGCTACTATTCCTGCTGTATCGATGATATCGAAGTGATAGCAATCGGTGTCGGACCTGAACCCTGCGACGTGCCGACGGGCCTGCACACCACGAATGTGGAGAACGAAGCCATCTCCGTCGCCTGGGATGCCAATGCTGACGTGGACACCTGGTATGTCCGCCACCGTCCTGTGAGCGGCGATTGGATTACCGCCACCGCCACCACCAACAACTACACCATCACCGGTCTGACAGTACAGACAACCTACGAAATCCAAGTGCAGTCTGACTGCGGCGACGACAACCTCAGCGACTGGAGCGGCAGCGTCACCGAGCAGACCACCAACGTCAGTATCGAGAACTGGCTGGAGGGCAGTGTGAACCTCTATCCGAACCCCGCAAAGGAGTACGTTGACATCCGTATCGATGGCGATCTGAAGGTCAAGATGATGGAGGTTTACGATGTCTACGGCAAAGTAATCAACACAGTGAACGTAATTGACAATCCGACCCGCATCAACGTCTCCGGCCTCGCTAACGGCATGTATTTCGTGCGCGTGACGACGGAGGAGGGCGTTGTGACGAAGACGTTTGTGAAGAAGTAGGATATCCCGCCACCTCCTAACGTCGGCGGCGGAATGACGCGGCGTAGGTTGCAACCATCATGTATAATAGAAAAGGGCCGTTGCCAAATCTGGCGACGGCCCTTTTACTATTGTGAATCACGAATTCTTAGAATCCTCTTGTGGTGCGGCCTCCACCGGAAACCACACTGGTGCGCGGGCGAACAGAACCGCTAGACGACGGACGAGCGGAAACCGTTGCGCTGCTTTTGGAAGAGGAAGTGCTGCCGGAAGGTTTACTCCCTGTCGAAGGTTTTCCACCCGACGAAGGTCTGCCACTTGACGAAGGTTTGGAACTCGTTGAGGGTTTAGTGCCCGCTGACGGCGTGCTCGTCTTCGGCGTGGCGGGCTTTTCTGCTGCCGGCGGGACATTCGCCTGCGCCACCGGAGCGTCATTGTACGAACGCTTGTAGTTGGTGGTGCTCCCCACCCTGCTGATCTTGGAGGAGATGTTGTGGCCGCCGGTGGTGAGAAGGTCGTTGTAGGTCACAATCACCGACGGGGTCTTCATGTAGCGACCGCCACTGTTGCGCAGGTTGGCGACGAAGTAATCCCGCACCTTCGCCAAATCAACGCCGAGCAACGGCAGGTTGTTCTTGCCCACATGGCGCAGGAGATTGTTGACCTTCTGCGCCCGCAACATGCGGTTGTAGGTCTCGCGGCTGTTGACCGTCGTCCCGCGCGGATAAGCCAAGTAACGCACCAACTTCGTGTATTCCTCCTCGGAAAGTCCGTTCAGCATGGAGCGGACTCCGCGAAACTCTTCCACCAACGAACGCTTCTCGTTCTGGTTGACATCCCGGTAAATCGCCTTCTCATGCTCATCCGTGTAGGTGAAATTGTACTCCCGCTCATTCTGCCGCAGCTGCTTGTTGACCTGATCCTCCCCGTATGCAGCAAAATGGATGCTCGCCAACGTATCTGAAATCTCTTCTATCCGACTGTCTGTCAGGTTTTTGAGAACATCCATCAAATCACGGCAAGGTTTGGTCAGCAGGTAGGGCTTGTTCGATGGAAACGCGGAATGGAGCAGCTTTCCTTTGTAGGTGACACCGTTGTCCATAAACAGCTGATACAGCGCGACATATTGCACCACGCGAGCAATGTCGGTATTGCCGCTGCGTGCAAAATAGTGGCCAGCCTGCCGCTCGTATTTGGCCCCGACGCTTGTGCTGTTTGACTGCGAATGGAAATACGAGACCGGCAGTGCCCCCGTGCGGTTGAGCGTGTAGATGGTGTAATCCGGCAAGTCGATGGCGTACATGGTGTTAGCGGTGTTCCAATTATAGACCAACTCACTGAGGCCCAACTTCTTGAACAGCGGCTGGTCGAAAGGGAAATAGCCAGGTGACGGATAGCGGTAGCTGCCCTCCTCGATGGTGCCGTTCTCCGACCAATCCTTGAGCAACACATCCGTAATGGTGAGCAGATGTCCTAACTCGGTATTTTCCAGTTCTTTGCTAAGATAAGTAGGACACCAATCGCGACCATTGGACATTTTGCCGGCCATACAATCATTAATGTCGAGACTTTGGGAGAGTTCTTTGCTGCTGATGGAGGCGACGAGCAAGACGGATTCCACGCGCAACGGCGGTAGCGTCTCCAACGAAGCCTCCCGCTCGCGCCCAATCACCACTAATGTCGTGGAATCCCGCAGGGCACCGAGGATGAGGTCTGCATCCAACGCGAAGCGGCGGATGTCGCCCAGCTGTTTGGAGAGGTCGCTGTTGCGGCGGATGCTCCACGCCACCAAGCCCGGCACGCGGCTGAAGAAGACCCCGCGCCGCTTCTGGCTGAACATATCGCTGACCGTGAGGTCGTTGGCCGTATCTTTTTCATCGATAAAAGCCTCACCGGCGGCGAAAAACCAGTCGTCGAACTCGCCCAAGGTAATCTGGTAGTCCAAATCGTCTTTGGTAAAATAGTGCCGTTTCTCCCCGCCGAGCAGGTCGATGGCGTTGGGTTTGTAGTCGGAAAGGTACTGTTGCGCCGAAATCTTGGCCACCAAGTTGTCGAGATTCTCCGTAGTGGCGTTGCCCAGCACGACGGCCATGTCGGTGACGTAGCCGTCATAGCCGATTTTGAAGCTCCGCCGCGACGTCTGGTGGGTGAACCGGCTGCAAATCGACTCAAGGCTGTCGGGCTCGAAGAAAGGCGCAGGTTCGGCGATGAGGATGATGCGGCTGCTGTCGGGAAACGTGGCCGTGGCAATAGTCTGGTAGTGCATCCGGAAGTGCTGCCGGAAGTCATTATATACGGAATCCAGCTTCTGGAGCGCCATCGTAGCCTCCAAATCCACATTTTGGTTAGGGATATACTCCTTCTTCAGCAAGACCGCCGTCTGCTGCTTGATGCTCTCCGCCACCTTCGTATGCCTCCCGAAAATCGCGAACGCTCCCACGGCGAGAAGAATCGCCCCACCGATGATGATAGCCGTCCGCTTCGCTGTCCTACCTTTCTTTTCCATCCTCTTTGAACCTTGAACCTTGTAACTACTTTTGCCTATTGCCTATTGCCTGTTCCCTTTTGCCTTTTGCCTGTTGCCTTTTGCCTAAAAAAAAACAGGCGGCAAACTTACGATTTTTTCGGGATTGTTGAAAAGCAGTGTTCGCATAGGAGCTTGTCGATCAATTTTTTTTTGGAAAAGTCATGTGGTATTAAAATTTTTGTATTTTTGCGCCCAACAAGCTTACCCCGCTTCCCAGAGAACAGCGCGCTTAGGGTAAGCCTTTTTTTTCTAATCAACCAAGTGATGACAAAAGTACCTTACTCTAAACAGATACAGACATTTGCCAATCAGATTGGCATTTTGAAACAGCGCGGCATGGTGATTGCCAACGAAAACGATGCGGAAACAAGGCTTCGCAAAGTGAGTTACTACCGCATGAGCGGCTATTGGTATCCGCTTCTGGCAGACCGACAGAATCACATTTTTAAGACAGGGAGCACTTTTGAACAGGCTTGTATGCTTTACGACTTTGACAGTTGTTTGCGACAAATTGTTCTTTCCTGTATTGAGCGTATAGAAGTGGCCGTGCGCACCCAGATGGCTTACGTGTTGTCTATGGCATATAACGGTTACTGGTTCGAGGATGCCAATCTTTTTAGTCATCAATCACAGCACACCAAAACACTTTCCAGTATTGAGGATGAGTATCATCGCAGTGACGAGCAGTTTGTTCGTTCTTTCCGTCGGAAATACTCCGATCCATTGCCACCTAGTTGGATCACATTGGAAATAACTTCATTTGGCACTATGTCCATGATATATCAGAACTTAAAACCCGGACTTCCCAAGCGTGATGTAGCCGCTGCATTTGGCGTAAGCGACACGGTGTTTGCCTCATGGCTTCACACGTTGGTTTATATCCGCAACATCTGCGCCCACCACGCCCGCTTGTGGAACCGCATATTGGGTGTTCGTCCTTTGATGCCGCGTCATCCGCATCGCACCTTCATCACCCAATCCGTCGCCAACACTCAACGTGTCTATTTCATTTTGGCCATCATCCGCTATTGGCTGAACATCATAGAGCCGGGCAACACCTTGACGCAAGACCTCACAACGCTCTTCTCTAACTATCCAGATGTCTATCCTGGAGCTCTTGGCTTTCCAAACTCTTGGCAACAGGAAACGTTGTGGCAGTAATCTTCGAATTAAATCCCCGTCATCTCTACATTCTCAATAAACAAGGGGAATCGCACCGACCTCGAATCACTCCAGAGAATCGATAGTCTGGAAAGAATGCGTTATCCCGCATAGGGATGCTCGCACGCCGTTAGGTGTGAGAGTGAAGGCAGCTGTCAGCAAGATGCATTCAAATGCTCGAACAAAGGATTCCCTCTACCCCTCGACACTCTTAAACACGTACCTCTTCTCCCCCGCAATCATCAGCCCGCCTCTAAAAATCAGGAAGAAGATGAAGGCGAACCAGAGGGCGTGGTTGCCCCAACGGGCGACGAAGGCGTAGTAAAGGGCGAAAAAGACCGCCGTGGCCACGAACATGACGTTGCGCATGGCGGCGGAAGCGGTGGCCCCGATGTAGATACCGTCGTAGATGAACGCCGCGAAACCAGTGAACGGCAGCAGGTAGGTCCAGAACATGAACCGCATCGCCGTGCCGATGACCTCCTCGTCCTTGGCGAGCACCCGCAACAACGCCTCACCGCCGAACACGAACAGCAGCGTGAAGAAGACCGCCAACCCGACGCCCCACCATACCAGGGCGCGGACGACCTTGTGCAACAGTTCCGTGTTCCGCGCCCCCACGTACTTGCCCACGAGCGACTCGCCCGCGTAGGCGAAGCCGTCCATGACGTACGATGTGAGCGTGAACAACTGCATCAGCAGGGTATTTGCCGCGAGAATCTCCTCGCCCATGTCAGCGGAAATGTAGGGGATGAAGGTGAAGACCGCGATCAGACAGAGCGAACGTAGGAAGATGTCGGCGTTGACCTTGAAGAAGCGGACCATCTTGCGCAGTTCCAGCGCGGCCCGCCAGCGGATGTCGTGCCAGAGATGACCGTAACGACGAATCCAGATGATGACGGCGAGCAAAAGGCCGCTGTACTGCGCCGCCACCGAACCCCACGCCACGCCCGCGATGCCGGCATCGAACTCATAGACGAACAGCAGGCTGCAGACGATGTTCACCAGGTTGAGAACCGTGGCAATCCACATCGGGGAGCTGGCGTTCTGCATCCCGAGGAACCAACCCTTCAGCACGTAAAGACTGATGGTGGCCGGCGCCGCCCAAATGCGGATGTAGAAGTACGTCAGCATCAGGTCGATGGTATCCGGAGAGCTGTGTATCAATCGTTTGCAGAGCTGCGCGATGGGCCATTGCAACAGGATCAGCAACACCGCAACGGTAAGCGCTATCGATATACCGCGCACCAACACATTGAGGTACTCCTCCTTGTCCTCTGCCCCGTATGCCTGCGCTGTGAGCCCTGTCGTGCCCGCGCGCAGGAAACCGAAGTTCCAGTAAATCAGGTTGAATACCATCGTCGCGAGCGCGATGGCGGCAATGTAGCTCGCGTCACCGATATGCCCCACAATCGCCACATCCACCATACCGAGAAGCGGCACCGTGATGTTCGTGACGATGCTGGGGATGGATATGCGGAGGATTTCGCGGTTCATTAAAATGTTAGGTTATATGGTATGCGAGGGATACGCACTGCCGTGCGTATCTACTCCACAGGTTTTTCGGTTGAAAACAAGGCCTTGAGCATCTTCGCCTCGTTGCCTTCGGAATAGATTTCCTCGTCCGGGGCGGGATTGATCTTGATGGTGATGGCATCGTTGTCGGCATCGGGCACGGGCCTGTAGCTCACAATGGCATCAAACGCGACGATATAGCGCGGGTTTACCTTCACGAAGACCGTAGGATCGAGCCAGCGTTCCATCTCCTCCATGCTCTCGTCAAGGGTGAGCTTGTTGCCGTTCTTCATTACTACCGTCATCTTGTCGCGGTTTTTCACGAAATAGGCCACCATGTCCTGGTTCAGCTTCTGCCCCACCCCCTTCTGGTAAATGTACATGTAGGTCTTCTCTATCCTTTGGTTTTTATAGAGCGTCGAGTTGCGGATTTTGCCGTTCGCATCGTAGGTGTTCCATTCGCCGTCGCGCACGCCGTTGCGGTAGTTGCCCGTCATGGAGATGTTCTTGTTCGGGTAATATGACGTACACAACCCGTTGGTTTTGCCCGCCACATAGTTCTCCTCCAAGCTGACATTGCCATTGACATAGTAAGTTCTATAGACACCGTTCCGCTTGTCGTTCAGGTAGTTGCATTCCTCCAACAGGACGCCGGACGTGGAATACGTTTTCCACAACCCGTCCTTTTTCCCAAGTTTGTAGTTCTCAATTTTGATAAGCGTGTCGTGATCGGAGTAGTAGCGCCACTCGCCGTCCTTTTGCTGGTCAATGTAGGCGCCCTCGGAAGCCTTGTGGCTGTTCTCGTGGTACATGACGGTACGCACTTTGTGGACTCCCTGCACGAACTCGGTCTCGCTCTTGAGCTTGCCGTTCGTGTGGTAATATTTGAACGTCCCGTAGGGCACATCGTCCTTGAACTGCCCTTGATACAGCAGTTTACCATTCTCGTATTTCTTCCACACGCCCTGCTTCTTGCCGTTCTTGTCGGTCACATTGATGCGATCCTGCGCGAACAGCACCGCCGGCAGGAGGAAACATGTCAATATTATAATCAGTGCTCGTTTCATTGTCGTTTCTAAGTTCAAGGTTCAAGGTTCAAAGTTCAAAGTTCAAGGTTTCGTAGGCCGTTCTCGCTTTATTATTAGCGTACCTTCTCTCGCAATTCAAATCCGCCGGTGACCTCGAAGATTTTGTGCACCTCGCTCATGTCCTCGTGGGGGATATTGCGTAATGCGCCGGCACCCTCGCCGTGGTAGTTGGCACCCAGCTTGGGGGCCACTTCTTCGATATTATCAACGTACCACCGCCATACCGGTCCCTGTTCGATGTGGTAGTCGGGATCGACGCGGTCTGGGTGCACGCAGTAGCCGATGTCAAGAATGTTCTGCGCGATTCCGTTCATGAGCTGTGTCTGCTGGCGGCCCATCTCGCTTTCGCGAAAATAGCCCGTCTCCTGTGAGACCTTGCGCAGCACGTTTATGACTTCGCCGGGGGCGTTTCCTCGCGGACAACGGGGCTTGCACGACATGCACTGTCCGCAGTACCAAATCGTCTCGGAACGTAACAGTTCCTCAATCACCGTCTCGTCATCGCGTTGCACCAGGTCACAGATGCGGCGCGGATCGTAGTCGTAGAACTCGGCAGCGGGACACACAGCCGTACACATACCGCAGTTCATGCAGGCATGCAAGGCTTCTTCGTAGCGCAAGTCCTTTTTAATCAGGTCGGTAAGGTTTCCCATATCAATCGAATTTCACGCGGTTCAGTTTCATCAGGCGGAAAAAGAAGGTCGGCAGCGGTTTAGACCGGTCGCGCTTCATGAGGTTTATACCGATGTTGAATTTGTTGCTGACCGGGATACGGTGAATCTCCACAAACTCGATGAGCGTGCCGTCGGGATCCTCAATGTAGGTGAAATGGCCGGAAGCGAGACCCATATCGAAATCCTCGCCGCCAGGACAGCTGTCCACCGTGAAAGGATATCCGTGCGCCGCGCAATGTTTCTCCAAAGCACGCATGTTGACCACGTCGAAGCAGATCTGGATGAACCCGGGATCGCCCCACTGGCGCGGTTTCTCGAAAATCTTGCGAGGTTCGCGATCCAAGGGCTGCACCAGCTCGATGACGCTCTCGCCGTAGAGGTTCTTGAACGGTCCGGCGAAAGGCTGCGAACGGCTGAGGAGCACACGGCGATAACGCTGGATGCCGCCCCGCAACGTCTGCCAGTCGCTGAAGGCGCCGTTCTTGTCATAGACCACCGTGTCGTAGCCGAGGATGTCGCGATAGACCGTCAGCGCCTTTTCGATGTCAGAAACACCGATCATCGCGCCAACAATACCGCCGGAATAGCGCTTTTCATCAATGAAGACGTACTTGTTCTCCACCACTTGGAAAAGATTGCCGTTGGGGTCGCGAACGTAAAACGTAGGCATTCCGTTCGGCTCGGTCTGTATTTGCGAAATGTTTTTGTATTTGGATGCCAGCTCGGCATGGTATGCGGCGACATCATTGGTCTTGATTTTGGCACAGAAGATGCCGAGATCGCCGATCTGAACATCGAAATCGATGGGCAGAGGCTTGCGCTCGGAATACTGCCAAATCTCGAAACCGCCGCCGCCCTGCAGATTGGCCGCAATACAAGCGTGACGTTTTTCCGCCTTGTTGCCCGTGTAAGGAAGCATGCGCTCGGCCACCGTATCGTCCTCCAGTATCCTGACATTCATCTGAAACATGTCAGCATACCACTTCCATGAAGCGACCATATCCTCCGTTCCTATGCCAATTTGCTGAATACCAACAAGATGAAAATTTTCCATATTAACAGAATTTAAATGGCAAAGATATTATTTTTATGCTTTGCCTGTCTGTAAAAAATACAAACCGTGAAATATTCCCGTCATTTTTCCAAAATCAGATGTGCCTATCCCGATTTTATGTATTTTTGCCGCTTAAATTTCGTTTCCCTAAAAAGCGGGAACCTTTAAGCAGTTTTCAATATCAAAGTTAATATGAAATATTCCAAAATCCTCTTCATCGCCGCACTGGCGATCATGACAGCGGCAGTAACCGTATCCTGCAAAGGCAAGAAACCCGAAACGAAGCCCGTGAAGGGCGTCCTGGAGGAAGCCGTCCGTGAAGGCGCGGCCCCCGAAATCGTCAACGCGACCCTGGACCGCCACCTCATCGACCAGAATTTCGAGATGATTCTCAACGACACGGTCAACAACGTCCATGTATGGAGTCTCGTGCGCTGTGACTCGACCACCTCTTCCGAAGGTTTCGGCATCGTGATTGCCAAGGACGGCCGCGCCACCATTTTCTCGGACATCCGCCACGGCAACACCCCCGAAGCTCACTTCGACAAGGCATCCGGAACACTGTGGTTAAAAGGCGTTTCCATCGAAGGCACAGGCACCCACGTGGAACGGTTCTACAAAATCGGCTTCCACGAAGATGGTCCCCACTACATTGTCGCCACCATCGATCCCTACGAGATGCAGCAAGCCCTCATCAAGGATCTGAAATACTCCATAAAAGGCGATGTCATCACCCTTTTCAACGGCGAACAAGAGCTGGCGAAGGTCACCAACACCGTGAAGGACATGGGCGACTTCTTCGACGATGCCGTTTGGCTCGGCGAACAGATAACGTATAACATCAACAATGACGAATTGTTCGTGCTGGCGCAACCCGGCGTGAGCTTTGTCACCGGCAAGGTGTTGCACTATGACGACATGCCCGCCATCACCGCCCGCGTGACCCTCAACGACGACGGCAGCTTCTCCCTGTCGGACATCAATGTCACCCAATCCACACATTAACCATTAACCCCTGCACTGCGCTCCGCTTGTACAGGGCTATCAAGCTCTTGCCCCTGCGGAGCTGTTCAAGGAATTTTCACTCTAAACTCTAAACCCTAAACCCTAAACTCAAAACTTAAATGCACAAAAAAACATTACAACGAATCCGGCGGGTGCTCGCGGCCCTCTTCTTCCTCGGCATCACGCTGATGTTCCTCGATTTTACAGGGACATTGCACAAGTTCCTCGGCTGGATGGCCAAGGCGCAATTCCTGCCCGCCGTCCTCGCCCTCAACTTCGTGGTGATCGCCATTCTGCTGATTATCAACCTGTTGTTCGGACGGGTTTACTGTTCCGTCATCTGTCCGCTCGGGGTGTTTCAAGACGGGGTGGCACACGTACACAACTGGTTCAAGAAGGGCCGGTACACCTACTCTAAGGCGCACAACATCCTGCGATACATCATGTTAGCGGTGCTCATCGTGGCGCTCATCGCCGGGGTGAACTCCCTCGTGGCGCTGCTGGCCCCCTACTCCGCCTACGGACGCATCGTGCAGAATCTCTTCGCACCGGTGTGGCAGTGGTGTAACAACGGATTAGCCGCCATCAGCGAGCACTTCAACAGCTACGCCTTCTACACGAAAGAGGTCTGGATGCGCAGTCTGCCGACCTTCATCATCGCGGCGGTGACCTTCGTGGTGATTGTCGTGCTGGCGTGGCGCAACGGCCGCACCTACTGCAACAACATCTGTCCCGTGGGCACCTTCCTGAGTTTCTTCAGCCGCTTCTCGTGGTTCAAGATGCACATCGACGAGGAAAAATGCATCCAATGCGGGATGTGCACCAAGAACTGCAAGGCCTCCTGCATCGACGGCAAGAACGGCTTCGTGGATTATTCGCGGTGCGTGACCTGCGGCAACTGCATGGCCGTGTGCCCGAAGGAGGCGATTGAATACAAACATGCGAAAGGCAATTCCACCCCCGTAGGGGCGAATAATGATTCTCCCCAACCCGGCAACAATCAACCCGTCTCGGAGACCGTCGACACCTCCAAACGCGCCTTCCTGATCGGTTCCGCCGTGGCTATCGGCGCGGCAGCTTTCGCCCAGGAGAAAAAGAAGGTGGACGGCGGATTGGCGGCCATCAAGGACAAGATGATTCCCGAACGGAAAACGCCCATCGTGCCTGCGGGCGCCGGTTCCCTCAACCGTTTCCGCACGCGCTGTACGGGCTGCCAGCTTTGTGTGTCACAGTGTCCCAACGACGTGCTGCGCCCTTCCACCGACCTGATGCACCTGATGCAGACGGAGATGTCGTATGAACGCGGCTGGTGCCGTCCCGAGTGCACCGCCTGCAGTGACGTCTGCCCCACCGGCGCCATCGTGAAAATCACCCCCGAGGAGAAGACCTCCATCGCGAAGGGCCACGCCGTGTGGGTTCCCAAAAACTGCATCGTGACGGCCAACGGCATCCCTTGCGGCAACTGCGCCCGCCACTGTCCCGCCGAGGCCATCGAAATGGTGCCACAGCAGGGCGACGACACCGGCAAGCTGCTCATCCCCGCCGTCAACGAGAGCAAGTGCATCGGCTGCGGCGCCTGCGAGTACCTCTGTCCCGCCCGCCCCGCCTCCGCCATCTACGTCGAAGGCTTGGAACAGCAACGGCAAATTTAATCAACTAATTCAACGAATTACACAAATTAGATGACTGTTTCCTTTTCCTTAAGCAGCCTCGAAGAGGCAACACGCGCGAAGCGCAATTAACCCCACATAAGCGACGAAGCCGCAGTGTGGGGCTCCCACAACAAAAAGAACGGTAAAGTATGAAAGACATATCCAGACGAGACTTCCTCAAGATATTAGGTGCCGGAACAGCAGTGGCCGCCACCACGATGGTCGGATGCCAGAACGGCGGCGACCTCGACCCGAAAGGGACCATCGAACCGCAGAAAGGCCAGATGACCTACCGCACAAACCCCAACACCGGCGACAAGGTGTCGTTGCTCGGCTTCGGCATGATGCGCCTGCCGGTCATCGAGGACGAAGCGCCCAAAGGGGCTTCCGGACGCGAGGCCAAATCCGCCCCCATCGACCAGGAGATGGTCAACAAGCTGGTGGACAAAGCCATCGAGTACGGTGTCAACTACTTCGACACTTCCCCGGTCTATTGCCAGGGACGCAGCGAGAAAGCCACCGGCATCGCCCTGTCGCGGCACAAACGCGACAGCTACTACCTCGCCACCAAGATGTCGAACTTCGCGCCCGGCACCTGGCCACGTCAGGAGTCCATCGCCATGTTCAACAATTCCCTCAAGGAGCTGCAGACCGACTACATCGACTACATGCTGCTGCACAGCGTGGGCGGTGGAAAGGACGGCATGGAGATGTTGCGCCAGCGTTACTACGACAACGGCATCCTCGACTTCCTTTTGGAACAGCGCGAGAAGGGCGTCATCCGCAACCTCGGTTTCTCCTACCACGGCGACGTCAAGGTGTTCGACTATCTGCTGTCGCGCCACGACGAATACAAATGGGACTTCGTGCAAATCGAGATGAACTACCTCGACTGGCACTTCGCCCACGAGATTGAAGAGGCGAACACGAAAGCTGAGTATCTATACAACGAGCTGGCCAAGAGAAACATACCCGCCGTCATCATGGAGCCGCTGTTGGGCGGCCGCCTCGCCAATGTGCCCGACCATATCGTCAGGGAGATGAAGACGCGCGAACCGCAGCGCAGCGTGGCGTCCTGGGCGTTCCGCTTCTGCGGCACCTTCCCCGACGTGCTCACCTCACTCAGCGGCATGACCTACATGGACCACCTCGACGACAACCTCGCCACCCATTGCCCGCTGAAACCGCTTACAGATGAGGAACTTAACTTCCTGGAAGACATCGCCAAGAAAATCTACGACCTGAAGAATATTCCCTGCACCGCGTGTCAATACTGTATGCCGTGTCCATTCGGTTTGGATATCCCTGGCATCTTCTCGCACTACAACAAGTGCATCAAGGAGGGCAACCTCGCCAAATCGCATGAAGAGAGCGACTTCAAGAAGATGCGCAAGGCCTTCTTGGTGGGTTATGACCGTAGCGTGCCGAAGCTGCGCCAGGCCGACCACTGCACCCACTGCGGCGAATGTGTCTCCCACTGCCCGCAACGCATCCAAATCCCGGAAATGATGCAGATGGTGGACGAATACGTGGAAAAGCTGAAACAGGGAACACTTTGAGAAGTGATGCATAAGATATGAGAAAGGTACGGAAATGGCCTGGGATTCTACTGGCGGTTGCGGTCTGTGCAATTGTTGCCGCAACAGTGACCGTCATGATCCTGCACAGCAAGAACAACGGCTGCCGGCTCAAGAAGGATGCACGACAGTTGCCCGTCATTCACATCTCCACCAACGATGTGATTCCGTGGGAAGGCAAAACACCCTGCAGTGTTACAGTCATAGCCGACAATGATTCAACAATATGGCACGGCAAAGTCAAGTACAGAGGTGGTATTTCCGCCAAATACGCCAAACACTCATACTCTCTGAAACTCAAAGAGTCCCACGCTCTCTGCGGACTGCCGGAAAGCAGGACATGGATAATCAACGCCAGCTACATTGACAAAACATTCATGCGCCACAAACTCTGTTACGACTTGTTCCGGCAGATGGGTCCGTACAACATCGCACCTCTATGCTCATACGCCCTCGTGCGTGAGAACGGGAATCCACAAGGGCTTTACGTGGTGATGCAACGGCTTAACGAGCATACACTCGCCCTTCACGAGGAGGACTCCGCCGCCGTCATCTTCAAGGAACCCAAAATCTTCTACCCTGACAGCAAAATGCCCAAACGGGAACACTATGCCGAAAACTACCAAGGGCAGACCTACCCCGAATTCAAGGATGAGGACCGTAACAACCTGATGGATGAAATGCGTGACTTCTTGGTCTCCACTCCCGACCAAATCTTCTTTACAAAAGTAGGACAAACATTTGATTTGCAGAATATTATCGACTGGCATTTGCTTTTGCTCTTCATCAACGGCGGCGACAATGTTCTCAAGAATTACTACCTTTACCGGCAGGATTCGCATTCACCGTACCGCATCGCCATCTGGGACTGCGACCACAGTTTCGGCCGCGACTGCGACAACGAAAAAAATATGCTCAAACAGTTGTTGGAAGACGATCGCAATGTTCTCTTAAACAGAATGATGCAATCGGAGGAATACCAAAAAGCCTTGAAAAAGAGGTATCATGAACTGCGGAAATCAAACATCTTTTCGTACCAAAACATCGAACAGATGATGCAGGAGAACGATCCGTGGGTACGTTTAGGGTTGGAAGAGAACCTCAGGCTGTGGCCGTTCGACAGCGATAATTATTACGATGCCGCCGGCTACGATGATGAATACGCCCTGATTCTGGAATATGTGACGCTCAGTTTGAAGCGGTTAGACGGAGTGTTCGAGTTCACAGAATCACATTGACCAGCCCAGCCACCACCATATAACGGAGTCCTTTTCCGATAAACATGAACAAAGTGGTGGGCACCACGCGGGTGCGCATGACCCCGAGCGCGATGGCGATGACATCCCCGACGACGGGTAGCCACGTCAGCAGCGCTGCCAACGAACCGTATTTCCCGACTTTTGCCTGCGCCTTGGCAAGGGATTCCTCCTTGATTTTCAGCCACTTCTCTATCCACGACCACTTGCAGAGCCAGCCCAACAGGTAGCAGGTCATACCGCCGATGGTGTTGCCCAACGTGGCTACGAGAATGACTGTCCATGGGGAATAGTCGAGCAACAGCGCGCCTGCCACCAATGCCTCCGACGAGAACGGAATCACCGTCGCCGAAAGCAAACAGCCGAGAAACAGTCCGAAAAGTCCGAGATCTTGCAGCATAACCGCTTAAGGAAGCACCACTCCCCTACTCTTCCGTCACCTTTTTAGAGGATTTTTTCGGGCGACCGCGCTTTTTCGGGGCAGAAGTAACCGTAGACTCATCCAGCAGTTCCGTTTCGACAGTTTCAACCGGTGGGTTGTCATTTCTCTTCTGCCGTCCGTTCGGCAACTCAATATGCCGCACATAAATATCCTGCTGCGGGAACGGAATCTCTACCTTATTCTTATTCAACGTATTGTAAATCACTTCTTTCACTTTGGCGACAAAGGGCGCTTTTTCTTCCACCAGCACCCAGCATATCACGAAAAGATCGACGCTGCTGTCGCCGAAATCGTCAAACAGCACCTTGAATCCCTGTTTTCTGTCGGCCACATATTTGCCGGCAGAGTTTTTCACCATCAGCGGTTCCAAGTCTTTGAGAAGCATATTCCGCACCTTCTCCACATTCACTCCGTAAGCCACCCCCACCGGAACCTTCACCATCACGTAGCCATGGTTGCGCGTAAGATTCTTGAAATTCTTGCTGAAAAGAGTGGTATTTTGGAAGGCAATGACACTACCGTCAAGGGTCACCAACTGCGTGCTCTGGTAGTTAATGCTGTCCACCTTGCCCTGCACGCCGTCGCACTCGATGTAGTCACCCACACGCAGCCGTCCGGTCATGAGCGTGATGCCGTAGAAGAAGTTCTCCAGCAGGTCTTTCATGGCAAAACCAAGACCAGTGGCCAAGCCCGCCATCACAATCGAAATGCCCTTGCCGGAGACCTTGAAAATCATCATGCACGCAATCGCATAGAGACCCCACACCAGAATCGAGATGACATTGTTGACCAACGTGGCATTGCCCGGGCCCTGGAGGTTTTTCTTGTTCCGTTTGCGCAACATCACATAGAAGGAACGGATGGCGTAATTCAAATAGCGGAAGATGAAGTACAGTTCTAACGCCAGACAGATTTTGTAGAGCGACAGTTCTATGATGCCCGGCTTGTTGAGGAAGACGAACATGAATATTTTGCGGCAGATGGCCGACATTTCAAACATCCGGGTCGCCCAATAAATACTGAAGGGGATGGAGAGGACTGCCAAAATGGGCAGCAGCGCCTTGAAGAGAAAATCGAAGAACCAAGTCTGCCCGATATACTCGCCCTTGGCCATTTTGGGCTGGATTTTCTTGAAATAAGACTCCACTTCCGCTCTATCATTGAGGGTGATGTTCTGCTGTTTGGCGATTTTACGAGTCAGATGGCTCTGCTCGTACATTTTGGCCAAATCATAGAAACAGGTAATCGTCTGGATAGCTGCCAGCTGAATCATCCACCAGACCATGATTTCGACGGCGAGAAGGACAAATCCAAGCCAGGACGCAACACAAGAGACAATCATGACGATAAGGGAAATCACCGTGTAAATCATGTCGCTGTCGGGCAGTTTGGCGATTTTGCGCTTCATGACGTAAAACTGCAAAATGGTGAATATCAGCATGACAGGCGGGAACACAAGATTCACCACATTGTTGGGTATCAGTATTATACGACACACCACCACCAGGAAGGCCATCACGATAAACGGAGCGTAGGAGCGCACGCCGGCACGGATCTGACTGTCGTCGAGGCGGATGAGCAGCGACAGGAGAATCACCTCCACCATCCATGCGAAAAAGGTCATCAGCCGGATGGACATCAGCACGAAGTTCTGAGTCACGAAGAAGCGGGCGAGGGTGATGGAAATGGCGAAAATGGCAATGCCGCAGACCAGTGTGACGAAGGGTCGCTTGTTGTTATCCTCGAAATAGCGACGCCACTTTTTCGGGAGGAGCCACCGCATAATTACATAGCTAATCAGACTGGCAACGAGGATGTACGTAAGCATGAAAACGCTGATGCTGAGGATGATAGGGCCGCGCCATTCCGACTTGCGATCGAAGGCTTTGTAGCGGTCGCCCACGTCCTTCTTGGCCATCATATAACGAAAACGGAAGCGTTTGAGGGTCTGGAAGTAGTTATCTCCGCCGTTCACGAAGATCTGTTTCTGAATCTGCTCGTAGCGGGCGAGCGCATAGGTGTTGAGTTCGCCCATCCGTTTCGTGACCCTTGCGTAGTATTCCTCATCGAGTTCCACATTCTCCAACATTTTCACATAATTGTCACGAAGTGCCGTGGCGTAATCCAGACAGGCTTCACGGTCCTCAAGTCCTTGTTTGTCAAGAATATAAAGATTTCTTGTAGCCGTATCGAGCACCACCTTGGGCAGCATGGCGCGTATGGAGTCTGGCAGACCGCCAAGCTCGCCGTTGGGAAGCACCCTCGGCGGCAGGTTCTCCAATGTCTTGATAAGCTCATCATAACGCTCAATTTCAAGGCGAATGCGTTCCTTAATCTTGTCGTAAGGGGCGTGATTCTGCTTCAACTGCCGGTACTGCTCGGTAGCCGACTGGCAGGCGTATGCCATATCCAGCGTGAAATCGGAGTTCTGCGAATAGAGCATCAACGCTATCTGGTTGCTACTCTGCATCATCTGCACCAAACGGGAGTGCTGTTCTTGGTTGCGTTGCTCAAAACGCGCCATGATGGCTTTCTGCTCGCTGTAGGCTTGCGCCAGCTCCGCGCGGAGCACGCCGAGCGTTTGCGGCAGGTCCTTTTCCTTCAAAACAGCCTGCGCCTGGAAGACTGTCAGCACGGCTATGGCAATGAGTATCAGTACTTTCTTCATAACGGTTCGGGTTTGAAGCCGCAAAAGTACGAAATTTTGGATTACAACCCCGACATGTTCACCCACAGAGAGAAGGCATTTCTCGTAGGGAAAAGAACGAGTACGAAAAGGGCCTGATGGATATTCTCGACGTACGCGACAGCGTGAGTGTCGCCTGCGAGGGGCTGGTTAAGGGTTAACGGTTAAGGGTTAGCGGAGGCTCCGCTCACGCTACGCGTTCGCGGAATGACGTACCGCAGAATCAGCAAAAAGCGGATGTCATTAGGCACACGCACTCCCCGGATAAAGCAGGGCGCAACGGTTAATGATGGCATTGGCATACTCGAAACCAGCATCGCAAACTTTCCTGCTCTTGTTGCCATCATAACCCATATACAAATGCATAGGCTCGTAACCTGCCACAATGGCGGCCAACAGTTTTCGGTCGCGTTTGCCGGCGGCCTCCTTGTATTTCTCGATTGCAGGACGGCCTTTTCCTTTGCGGACGTCCAACACCGCGTCCAGGGCCACCAGACAGCCGTTCCACAGGGTATTACCGGCCATTTTCACGTATTTCCCGTCCGTATAGATGTTCAGTTCGGGATCGTAGTTGGCCTTTTTGATGACTTCTTCTGCATTGGCCACGTATCTCCGGGCCTCTTCGATGGGATTTTTCCGTTCCATGATTTCTTTTTTTGTTAGAACTAATTTAACGCCGCAAAAATACACTTTTTTCTCCTCGTTTGCCCATTTCAATTAAAATATTTTTTCCGAACGTTATTTAACAATTAACTGTTAAAATTAACGTGCACGAAATACGGCCGAAATCAACATTAAAAACCTCGTTTTTAATCCTTAACTCTTCATTCCGAATCCTTTTGACAAGGAACCGCCGCAATCATACAGCATAATCGCCATGAATCCCGTTCCAGGACATCCTTATCGCACACCGAGCTGTCGCCCCTTACGGGGCTTGGAAAAAACGGATCCTTCCCGTTTCTACCGAGCTTCTGCCCCTACGGGGCCTTTCGTGAACCGGAGCGTTGCCGTCGGGCCGCTTTGCTGGGTCATGCTGTCTGCTCCGTTTCCACCTCGGCCCCGCCAGGGGCCATAGCTCGGTAGAACAACGACCGAGCGTCGTCACCCCAACCCCCTTTAGGGGCGGCACCTTGGCAAGGCACGACAATGAATCACCAACGGCCATACGTCATTTGCACGACATGGGTCATCGCATTGCTTTTTTTCTTGCAAAGACAGGCGATTGCCCTGAATTCGAAATTGCGAAACCGCCCGTTGCTTTTTTCGGAAAGAACTTCAATTCCTGCGAAATCCCGTTCCGAAAATTAACTATTCAGACTCGATTAGTTAAGACGTTTTTCGCATCGTCCTGACAGTCTGGGAAATAAAAATTTCTCAAAACACTTGACAACGGGCATCTCCGTGTTGTATATTTGCAGGCGGGAAAACGGTTTCCTGCTGCGACGCACGGCCGCGCGTCACCATGTGAGCGGTGCGTCGCAACGGGAAGCCCTATCCGCCCTGATTAACAAATATCATTCACTAAAACCAAAAGAATGTCGAAAAAACCTAAGAAACAGAAAAAGCAGAAGACAAAACAGTTCAATCCGTCCGGAACGAGAAGAGAGAACAAGAGTAGGCTCCCGAGCCTCAGCGAGACCGAGGCCTACATTAGGGAGCACGATTTGAAGGTCATGGACCCGCTGTCCGACTACGGGTTCAAGCGGCTGCTGGCCTCCGAGCGCAACAAGGACATCCTGATGCACCTTCTGAACGTATTCATTTCTGATGACACGGGAATAATCACCGACATCATCTACCTGCCCACGGAGATGCTCGGCATCCGGAAAGAGGACAAGTACGTCCGCTACGACCTCTATTGCAAAAATCAGGGCGGCAGGCATTTCATCGTGGAGATGCAGAACGGAAAGCAGTCGAACTACGCCGACAGGCTGCGGGTCTATACCAGCCTCGCCACCGTGCAGAACGTGGACAAGAAAGACAAGTACTACGAACGGGTCCCGAAGATATATTCCTTTAACATAATGAGTTACGACATGCCGGAGTTCAAGGGCAAGAGGCGTTTCTTCTCAAAGGTTTACCACAAAGATGACGACAATGATAT
>Ga0310690_10002558_pt1 | contig 29296 bp, 37 predicted proteins | sample AusTroGonzalo_MG_2_FD_207661 | JGI IMG/M metagenome (GOLD analysis project Ga0310690, IMG submission 207661) | Bovine rumen microbial communities from tropical cattle in Woodstock, Queensland, Australia - Gonzalo_04 (v2) (version 2) | ecosystem: Host-associated > Mammals > Digestive system >...
CTGTGCGTATTCCAGATGAACGTCGTATTTGGGCCAGTATTGGTGCAACATACAAAAAGAACAATTGGCAAGTGGATGTTGGTTATGCCCACTTATTTGTGCGCAGCGCTCGTGCTCGTGCCACAACAGGAACCGGTCCAGGGGCTGTTACATCTGACATAAGCTTCCATGCACAGTCCGATATTTTAGGGCTTCAATTCCAATATAAATTCTAAATTATTGGAATCAACACAGAGCAAGGGGAAAAATAAAAAAAATTTCCTCTTGCTTTTTTTAAAAAACTGTTTTATAACAGAAATGTTTTTATAAGGAGAACCAAACATGACAAAAAAAATAACAAAGAAAACAACTCATACAGTTGCTAAAAAAGAAACCGCCGATACATGCACATGTGGCTGCGGCAGCGAATGTTCTTGCTGCAAATGTGGCCCAGCAAAAGTTGCCTTGTTGGGTGTTTCTGCTTTAGCTTTAGTTTTATCAATTTGTGCTTTAGTTAAAAAGCCATGCGACAAAGCTTTGACAGAATGGGTCAACAACCATCCAAAGGTCATTGCTGACTCTGTGGAAAAGTATTACAGAGAATTGGATGCCAAACAACGTGCAGCCGAAAAAGCTGAACCCAAAGTGGCTCCTGCCGACATGATTGCAAAAATTTTGAATGACAAAACAAACTACTCTTTGGGTAATCCAAAAGGTAAATTTGTCATCATTGAATTCTTTGATTACAACTGTGGTTGGTGCAAACGGACCAATGCCGCTTTGAAAGAAGCTTTGGCCAAACCAGAAGCCAAAAACATTCGTTGGATTCCAATTGACACACCAATCTTTGGCGAAAATTCCGAAATGATTGCTCGCTATGTTTTGGCCGCCGGTAAGCAAGGCAAATATGCTGCCATGCATGATGCCGTTGGTGATTTCAAGGGCAAGATTGACGAAGCCGCTTTGATGGAAATTGGCAAGAAAGCCGGTGTCAACGCTGATAAGATGAAGAAAGATGCTGACAGCCAAGAAATCAAAGACAAATTGGTCGCCAATCGTGAATTTACACGCGCTTTGAACATTGGTGGCGTGCCAATGTTGATTGTGAACGGCAACATTCACCCAGGTGCTTTGTTCGGCGATGAATTGAACGAAGTCGTGGCTGAATCCGCCAAGTAAAATCTTACGCGATTTTAAACAGAGGTCCGTTTGGGCCTCTGTTTTTTTATACTTGATTTTTACCCAAAAAAATGGCACCTTAAAATTCATGAATACAATTCGATATCGCATTCTTATTGCTACTCTGCTTTGTTGTTTTTTGACCGCTTGCAGCAGCACTGTGCGCGTTCATAAAGGCGACACCCTTTACAGCATTGCTCGTAAAAATGGCGTGTCGGTGCGCTCATTGATTGAAAAAAACAATTTAAAAGCGCCCTATCGCATTTACCCCGGGCAAAAATTATCTATTCCTCGCCAACGCTATTATACTGTACGCAAAGGCGATACCCTTTACAGCATTGCCAAAAAGAACGATATGACTGTGGCCCAATTAGCCAGAATCAACAATCTTCATTCCCCTTACACCTTGTCTGTGGGACAACGCTTGAAACTGACCGAGTGGGATAATACAGCACCAGCCGCCAACACTACTACCACGAAAACAACCGCCAACAAAAAGGCGACAACACAAACAACGAAAGCGGCAACAACAACCAAGAACATCACCATTCCAAAGTCAGCACAATCTAAACGTTTTGACAAACCTGCCAATGGTAAAATTATTCAAGGTTTCAGCTCCACCGAAAATGCCCACAACGAAGGTATCAATATTGCTGGTAAGATTGGCGATCCGATTAAAGCCGCCGATTCGGGCCAAGTGGTGTACGCTGGTAATGAATTAAAGGGTTATGGCAATTTGATGTTGATTAAGCATAAGGACGGATGGATTACCGCTTATGCACATAATGACAAATTATTGCTTAAGAAAGGCGCTCAGGTGGCGCGCGGACAAAAGATCGCCACAATGGGCAAGACCGGCAACGTCAAGACGCCACAGTTACACTTTGAAGTTCGCTACAAGACCAAAGTTGTGGACCCACAGCTGTATTTGAATAAATAAAAAAAGCGGCACCAAATGGCGCCGCTTTGTTGAGGTATTTCTTTGTTTAATACATACCACCCATACCGCCGGGCATACCACCCATATCGGATCCGTGGTTGCATCCACATTTTTCTTCTGGCTTGTCGGCCACCATCGCTTCAGTTGTCAGCAACAAACCTCCAACGGAACTAGCGCCCTCCAATGCAATACGCACGACCTTTGTCGGATCAATAATGCCGGCCTTCAACATGTCGGTATATTCGCCCTTGCGTGCATCATAGCCTTGTTTCAAGTCATATTTTTCCAGCAACTTACCAACGATCACCGCCCCATCAACAGCCGCATTAGCCGCGATTTGACGCACTGGCGCCTGCAACGTTTTACGAATGATATCAATACCTGCGCGTTGATCGTCATTGGCTGGCTTTAATCCATCCAACACCTTTGTGGCATACAGGAGTGCAACACCACCACCCGGCACAATACCTTCCTTCACAGCCGCACGTGTGGCATGCAAAGCGTCATCTACGCGATCTTTTTTCTCTTTCACTTCAACTTCGGAAGCACCGCCAACTTTGATCACGGCAACACCGCCAGACAATTTACCCAAGCGTTCTTCCAATTTTTCGCGATCATAGTCACTGGATGCTGCTTCGACTTGAGAACGAATTTGAGCACAACGCGCCTCAATATCTTTCTTATCCCCAGCACCATCCACGATGGTTGTATCATCTTTTGTGATTGTCACTGTTTTAGCGGATCCCAACATTTCCAAACGGACATCTTCCAATTTCATACCTAAATCGGCGGAAACAACTTGCCCGTGGGTCAGAATGGCGATATCTTCCAACATTGCTTTGCGGCGATCACCAAAACCTGGAGCCTTCACGGCGGCCACTTTCAAGCCACCACGCAACTTATTCACCACCAATGTGGCCAACGCTTCGCCTTCAATATCTTCCGCAATAATCAACAATGGACGACCAGACTGCACCACCGCTTCCAATACAGGCAACAGCGCCTGTAAATTATTCAGCTTGGATTCATTGATCAAAATGTATGGATTATCCAATTCGGCAATCATCTTTTCTGGATTCGTCACAAAGTATGGGGACAAATAACCACGATCAAATTGCATTCCTTCCACAACTTCCAATTCTGTTTCCATGCCTTTAGCATCTTCAACGGTAATCACGCCATCTTTACCAACTTTTTCAATAGCCTCGGCAATATAATCACCAATAGATGAATCTCCGTTGGCGGAAATTGTTCCAACTTGCGCAATTTCTTCGTTTGTAGAAATATCCTTCGAGCGTTTTTTAAGATCTTCGATGACAGCTTCTGTGGCCATATCAATACCACGTTTCAAATCCATCGGATTCATCCCTGCCGCCACCAATTTAGATCCTTCGTGAATAATTGTTTGAGCCAACAAGGTGGCGGTTGTTGTACCATCACCTGCGATTTCATTGGAACGGCTGGCCACTTCGCGCACCATTTGAGCACCCATATTTTCAAACTTATCGGCCAATTCAATTTCTTTGGCAACGGACACACCATCTTTGGTAATGCGTGGCGCACCATAGGCCTTTCCCAAAACAACATTGCGACCCTTTGGCCCCAACGTTACCTTCACTGTATTAGCCAACAAATCAACGCCCTTCAACATCTTTTCACGGGCGTCTGTTCCAAACTTAATTTCCTTTGCAGTCATTTAATTTCTCCTTATTCCAACACACCGAAAACTTCGGATTCCTTCATAATGACCAAGTCTTCGCCGTCAATTTTAACTTCTGTTCCGGACCATTTGCCAAACAAAACACGATCTCCCACTTTTAATGTCATGGGAATTTCATGTCCCGATTCATCGCGACCACCAGGCCCCACCGAAACGATAATACCTTGTGAGGGTTTCTCCTTGGCCGTATCGGGAATAATAATGCCTCCCGCGGTTTTGTTTTCTTCTTCAACGCGTTTAATAACAACACGATCCAACAATGGTTTTAGCTTCATGTTTATGCTCCTTTTTGATAGCATAAAGTATATAGTATTTTATGGTAAAAAGTCAAGGGGGATCAGAACAATTTCACCAAGAAAAATGCACCGATAAGCAACATAAAAAACAAGATGCTTACCCATGCCAAATTCTTTTCTATAAATTCACGCATCGGTTTGCCCCATTTGTACAGCAACCATGCCACCAAAAAGAATCTGATTCCACGCCCAATCAACGATATCAGCATGAATAAACCAAAATTCATTTGCATCACGCCACTTGCAATCGTAACCAACTTATACGGAAATGGAGTAATACCAGCGCCCAAAACGATCCACGCCCCATAGCGAACATAGGCCTGTTGCACACGCTCAAAGTCTTCCATCCAGCCAAAATAATTCAAAAATGGCACGGCAAAGACATCATACAATCCGCATCCGATAATATATCCAAATGCTCCGCCAATCACACTGAAAAGCGTGCACAAAAAAGCAATTCTGAATGCTTTGTCGCGTTGTTTTAAAATAAGCGGGATCATCAACACATCAGGTGGAATTGGAAAAAATGAGCTTTCTGCAAATGAAAGGCCACACAATGCAGCAATGGCGCCCTTCCCCGACATAACGCGCATTGTCCAATCATATAACGCCCTCATCCATTTAGACCACATTTTTATTTCCTATTTGACAAACCTAAAATTTTACTCTTTAATGATATTTGTTATTGTATTTTATCTTGAAAGGAATTGCAATGAAAAAGATTTTATGTGTTTTATGCATGTCCGTCGCTTTGTTGGGTGTAACAGCGTGCGGCATTGGCGACACCAATACAACGTATGATCGCAACGAAATTGGTCGTCAAGGTCGAACATCCACAGGACGTATTGTTTCCATGACACAAATTGATATTGCTGGCACCAATGAAACTGGTGGCTTAGTGGGTGCTGGTGTTGGTGGCGCTTTAGGTGGCGTCGGAGGCAGTGCTTTAGGTGGTGGCAAAGGAAGTACATTGTTTGCTATCGGTGGTGCAGCATTAGGTGCTTTAGCTGGTGCAGCCATGGGCAGTGCCGCAGAACAAGCAGCAACAAAAGATACTGCTTATGAATTTATGGTTCAAAAAAGCGGCACAAACACAGTCGTTTCTGTTGTTCAAACGAACGAATTGGGTTTAAGACCTGGGGATAACGTTGTTTTGGTTGAAATCAACGGAACAACACGTATTCGCGCAAAATACTGAGGAGAATTGTCATGAAAAAGTTACTTTTAATCGTTTCTGTTTTGGCATTGCTCACCACAGTCGCGTGCTCTTTCCACAGCAAACAACCTGTGGATGACACATACTACAAAAAAACACAAAGTGTTGGTTGGCCAGACTAAGCCCCTAAAACACCACATTCAAAACTCCTTAGTTTGTAGAAATTGAGGAGTTTTTGTGTTACTCCCAAATAAAAATTGGACTTGATCTTTTTTTTATGCTATAAAGAATCTTAAAGAGGTGGACAATGAACAAAAAGATCTTATTACTTGCAACAGCATTGACTCTGGCAACGCCTTCATTGGCTGGCATTTCAGAGGCCCTAATGAGTTTAAATTACAAGCAATATTCCGTTGCACTAGCGGAATTTCAAAATTTGGCCGAGCAAGGAAATGTGGCCTCGCTATATTATCTAGGACGTATGTACCAAAATGGTTGGGGTGTAGCACGAAATATTCCATTGGCCGTCAATTATTTCAAAGCGGCCGATGAATCTTTTTACCTGCCTGCCGCGACACAACTGGGAAAAATTTTGTTGGACAACAAAGAAGGAGTTCCGACCAACCCAAAACGCGCTATTGATTTATTGAAAAAGGCTGGATTGGCTGGGGATACAGAAGCTATTTTTGAATTGGGAAATGCCGCCGTATCTGGTCTGGGGGGCGATGTGAATTATAACAATGCTTCCGGTTTTTATTTAATCGCTGCGTTAAAAGGAGATAAAAAGGCCCAATATCAACTGGGCAAGCTCTATTTGACAGGGTTTGGTGTTCCTCAAAACTATCAACAAGCCCTTGTATGGTTTACACGATCCGCAAATCAAGGATATGTGCGTGCGCAACTGGAATTAGCGCATCAATTGGAAAACAATCCAAAGTTAAAGAATCTTGGCTCCGCTTATGCTTGGAATTCCATTTTGGCCGCTTATAATTCAGATGAACTTGGTATGAATGCAGCTAAGAAACGTGATCAATTGGCTTTAAAATTAAAAGCAAAAGAACTTGCCGAGCGTCAAACTGCTGTTCGTTCTTGGAACCCCAAAACAGCGCAAGCATCCGTCCCCGAAGACGAACGCAAAGCAACACCAGTCCCCACAATTTCAGATTTTAACGATCCAAAAACATTGCAACAAATCTTGCTGCAAGAAGGAACGTTACCTCAAGATGCCACCGAATTTGGCTTGACAAATGAAATGATCGATATTGCCGAGGCAACGGGCGATCGTTTGGCCATCACAAATGCCATTCAAAAGGCCATAAAACGTGGCAAAACAAAAGCGGCAGCGTATTATGGTGATTTACTGTTTAGACGCTTCCATGATGCCGAAGAAGCTGTTAAGTGGTATCAAACAGGCGCCGATGCGGGCGAATCATACGCTCAATATCAATTGGCAAAAGCTTATTGCGAAGGATGGGCCGATGCACCAGATGCTGGCCGTTGCTATGGATGGTTGTTGTTAAATGCTGAAACACCAGATCCTGTTTTAAATGGGGTCATTCAACAAGCTCTCTTAACCGTTCGAGCAAACGCAACGCCTGATGAATTGGAACGTGGCAAAAAACAAGCAGAATCCTTTAAGGTACAAGAAGCAAAAGATGAAAAAGAGAAAAAGATTTGGGATTTCTTCTAATACTGCAATACAAAAAAAGCCCTGCAAACTGCGGGGCTTTTCTTTTTGACTTTTGAATGATTACCAATTGCGAGCAACCAATTCAAAATAAGCTTGCGGATGGGCACACGCAGGACATTCCACAGGAGCCGTTTTGCTTTTAATCACAAAACCACAATTGCGGCAACGCCATTCATTTTCACCAACGCGATCAAACACCTCGCCTTTTTCAATATTTTCTTTCAATGCGGCATAACGATCACCATGAAATTTTTCCGCCACACTAATGGCACGCCATACAGCAGCAATTTCTGGGAAACCTTCTTTTTCGGCTGTGTCAGCCATGGCGGGATACGCCTCGGACCATTCTTCCTTTTCACCCGCAGCAGCGGCAGCCAAATTTTCCACAGTTGTACCAATTTTTCCAGCTGGGAATGTAGCTTCAATGGTCAAATCGCCACCTTCCAAAAACTTAAAGAAACGTTTGGCGTGTTCTTTTTCTTGATTTGCTGTTTCTTCAAAAATCGCAGCAATTTGTTCATATCCTTCTTTCTTGGCTTTACTCGCAAAATAGGTATACCTATTGCGCGCTTGGGATTCACCTGCAAATGACTTTAATAAATTTTTTTCTGTTTCTGTTCCGTGTAATGTTGGCATGTTTACTCCTTTTGTTAATACCATATCAATATAGTCAAATTTCATTTGAAAGTAAAGAAAAATCCCCACCCTTTCGGATGGGGATATTTTTCTCGGCTTCTGCGATTACTTACAGTTCTTTCCTTCGTAGAAGTCAGCATTACAACGACCATTCTTCACAGTCACAGTATGCTTGTCGCTACTGATCGAGCAACTTGCCTTTGGTGTATTCGAAGCGGCCCATGCTCTTGTAAAGCAGTGTGTGCTATGAACACGTCCACTTGGGTATCCGCAGTTATGAGCCCATGAGGCATCTCCAGAAGCGTAGAAGCATGTGCTACCTGTCTTGCCGGAAGAACCACCGGAACTGCCACCGCTGCTGCCACCAGAAGAAGAACCATCACAACCGCTTTGGCCATCTTTCTTCAACCAACCACCAATTGGGCTGCTCTGGCTTGAGCCAGCATTCCAAGAGGCTTTTGCGGCCAACTTCGTAGGACCTGCAGATCCTTCATTCTTCTTTGTTGTAAAGTAGAAGAATCCATTAAATCCAAGTTCTCCCAACCAACGATCTTGCACAACCAGTGTCGCTGTTCCTTTTTGAATTGTGCCATCTGACACTCTTGGCGTAATAGTGTTCGTATGAGCATACTTCCAAGAGGCGCTCTTCACCGCAGGGCTGGTCACACCAATACCCGAAGGATTAGAGCCTGCCACAAAGTCATCGGCACTAGCAGCATCATTCACGTGCATATAACGTGGACAATAGAAGTTCACAGCGATGCTGTACAAACGTTGACGGTTCGAGGAACGACGTTCGCATGTCCGATCCCAACCATCACCTGGCTGATAGGTATGGCCTTGGTCGCTCACGTTTTGAGTTCTCACAGCAGCCAAACATTCGCACTTACCATCGCTACCACGTTGGATGTCATCATAGCTGTTCACCGCGATACAGACACCATTGGCATTCATACACTTGTCATTACCAGAACATGGTTTTTCACAGGTGTTACCATATTTACCAACAGTCGTCACACACTTTGGTTCTTCTGCTGAACATCCAGCATCTTGACCATCTCCGTCAGCACTGTCATAGCACTTATAACAAGCTGTACCAGCAGTACCTTGTCCGTTGTTTGGTGTATTACCGCAAACTGGTTTGCCTGCCCATGAGCCAGCACCACAGTTGTTATCCGTTGTGATGCCTGTCTCTGTATCAAAGCACACAGCACACACTTTGCCATTCCAAACTTGTCCAGATGGACATGCTTTACAGGAGGTACCGAATTCACCTTGGTTCGCGTCACACAATGGTGTCGCATCAGAACATCCAGTATCTACACCTTCTGTCTTATCGTTTTGACACACAGCGCAACTGTTACCAGGATCCTTCGTTCCATCATTCTTCTTGCTGTCTGTTACACAGATTGGTTTGCCAGCCCATTTGCCTTCACCACAACCAATATCTGTTTGTGCACCGGATACACTGTCATAGCATACCTTACAAGCACCGGCTTTTTCACTCCAGATTGGTGTCTCTGGTGGGCAGTTACGGCATTCTGTTCCGTATCCACCATCTCCCGCTTGACACATTGGCTCAGCATCAGTACATCCTGTATCTGTGTTGTTTCCGCCTTTGTCGTTTACGCACTTCGCACAACTTGTACCAAATGCATTCGAAGCTGCTGCACACATTGGCAATCCGTCTGTATCACAGCCGCTATCTTTTGTTTTGCCATCGCGGTCGTTTTGGCAATACTTACATTCATTACCATAAGCTCCCGCAGCTGCATTACACAACTTTTTATTGGATGGACAACCATCATCTTTGGTGTCATTGTTTTCGGCATAGTTGTTATTACGGCAGACATAACATTCTTCACCGAACAATCCCGATCCATTCTCATTGCTATTGTCTGGTTTGCACAAACGTTTCACTGTACCCAAATCACCTGTTTGAGCACATCTGCCTTTGTCATAGAAATCACCAGATTTGTCATCTTGGCAGAAACGACATTCTTTGTTCACAGAATCCCATGCACCTTCACAGGCGATACATACATGGTTCTTGTCACAATATTTCTTTGTGTCGTTATGAGCGCAGTTATCATCTGTCACACATTCATAACATGTTGTACCACTGTTTCTTGTTCCACCTGAACCAAAGCTGTTCATACCTTCTTGGTCAGAACAAATTGGTTTACCAACAAAGTCACCACGATTACAACCCATATCTGTTCCATAATCGTATGCATCATCGATACAAACCACACATTCACCTGCGTCATTCTTCACCAAGTTTCCTGGACATTTACATTCACCATCTACCCAAACTTGCGGAGCAGGACATGTTTCACAAGCGCCATTGTTACATATCGGCTTGCTGGCTGGGCAAGGAATAACTGTCGCAGTTCTTGCTGGACCATAATTTGTGTTACATTCCACACAATGGTTATCCACTGTACAGAATTTACGATCTGGATATGGATTTTGAAGTCCAACAGAGCTTGTACAATCATGATCATCCAAACATTCTACACAGTTATGGATACTTTGTTTACAAACATGTTTTTCAAATGCATTGTATGTGTCTTCACACATTTGATCGCCAGCCGCTTGACCTGTTTTACCTTTGTAAACAGCTTTTGGATCTGTTGTACACAAAACACATTTTTGTTCACCCGCATCACAAACGGTACCCTTTGGACAAGAACACAAGTTGCCACAGCGATTAGCACTTGTGTAGCTGCAACATTTACCATTTGTATCTCTCATTGTGCCAACAGGGCAACCAGAGCAGAATAAGTCATACAAATAACCATAAGAGCTGGATCCCTTAGAACAATCAAACACCCACGCGGCACGACCCATCTTTTTATCGTCGCCTTCGCAAGCCGCCATAATTTGAGCACGTAATTCAGCACCCTTTCCAGAATCCACAAATTGCTTGTCCTCTTCTGTTTCTTCGACGTTGTATTTCACACCCATGAGTTCTCGTGTTTTGGATCCTTCGGCCCATGTTTCAGCACTAAGAGCGGCTGTTCCATCTTTCAATGGCTTGTCGCTTGGCACAAACATTGTAATATCTTCGTCCTTTAATCTTTCCAAAATGGCTTGACATGTTCCTTTTTCAACTTGCAAGTTCACGGCAAATGCACCACCCGTCAAGTTTGTCACAACCACAAAACTGTTTTCGCCTTCTGGTAATTTAATAACTTCCCCTTTGGCATCCATCTTTGGACCCTGCACAATTTCACGAGCCGCAATTGTGGCCCCTTCACTGTGCTTGCGTGTCAACGCAGCCGTTTTCACGCTCATGACCAATTCGGCCACTTCCTTCACGGATTCTTGACGACGATAACGCTGAATTAAATAGCTATATCCCGTCAATCCGCCCAACGTCAACAAACCGATGACAATCAACACCGCGATCATCTCGAGTACACTGCGTCCGGATTCAATACTTTGTTTCTTCATTGTAACCTCCTGTCGGTTATAAAATTAGTACTAATGCATTTAGTATATCACATTTTTGATTTTTTGCAAGTCTTTTTTTATTTGCGCACAAAAAAGGACCGCCCTCGGGCGATCCGAAATAAAATGGGGCGGAAGATGAGACTCGAACTCACGACATCTGGTACCACAAACCAGCGCTCTAACCAACTGAGCTACATCCGCCATCTGTTGATAGGACATTATTTTGCCCGATTTTTGCACAAAAGTCAAGAGAAAAAACATTGACAAGGGATATCCTTTGTGTTATTCCTTACTCAGATAAGGAGTTTTTATGACCCAAATGTCTATATTCGATTTGTTGCAAACTGTTGATACACCCCAAGCACGGAATTTGCAAAAATGGATTGCCTCCATGTTTCCAAAAGCCAACGATCGTGCCTCTTTTTTGCTGGCTGTCCAGCTTGAAAAATTATTTGAAATGGCTGTTTACGAAAATCAAGTTGATACCGTACATCTTTTGTTACAACAAGGTCTTCCCCCCGATATGCGGGCGGATTGGGGTATCACCCCGTTGATGTGTGCCAATTGTTTGGGATATGCTCAAATCGTCAATTTATTGAAATCATATGGGGCCGATCAATATGCCAAAAGCTTCTCGGGCAAAGTAGCCGCAGATTTTAATTCAAAAATGGATCCTAATTTGCCAGAATACCAAGCTATTATAGATCGTCGTTCAGAAATTCATGCCCAAGTTAAAGCGGGTTATTTAAAGCCATTTGGATCTGGTTCAACCCCTGTTGGTGGATCCCGCCAGAACAAATCCAAAAAACGTCAACGTCAAATTGATAATGGCAAAGGGATGGACGAGGTATTTAAGAAAATGGACAAAGAACTTCGTCGCCCACATGAAATCAATTTGATTTTTGAATAAATCAACTTTTGATATTGTCTATATTCAAAAGAACGCAATCTGGGTTTGGGGATTGATGGGCGTCCGGCTCGCTTTTATTAAAGACAGCCCGTGTGGCCCGCACAACTTTGGCCACGCCTGAATAATCAAATTGTTCCAATGTTTCGGCCAGCCCTTCAAATTGATAGCCAATATACTCTTTTGCGTCAATGGGGCGAATGATATGTTCTTTCTTCATTTTTAACTCCCTTTCACATACAAAACACGAAATGACAAAAAATATATCGTGTAATAATTGTAGATGTCAAGTAAAAAATGAAAATATTTGCTTTTTATTTTAAATGCGTTATATTAGGATATTATAGGGAAAGGAAATACCATGACAGAATTACAAACTTTATTTCAAAAATTGCGGAGTTATATCAATGCACAGATCATTGGCCAAGAACGCTTGGTGGATCGCTTACTGATTGCTCTTTTGGCGGATGGGCACCTGCTGGTGGAAGGGGCCCCAGGTTTGGCCAAAACGAAAGCAGTTAAAGTACTTTCTCAAACAATTGATGCCCAAGCACATCGTATTCAATTTACACCAGATCTGTTGCCTTCCGATATTACTGGCAGCGACGTGTATCGTCCCGAAAATGGCACATTTTATTTTCAAAAAGGACCTATTTTTCACAATTTGATTTTGGCCGACGAAATCAACCGCGCCCCAGCCAAAGTGCAATCTGCCCTTTTGGAAGCCATGGGGGAACGCCAAGTTACAATTGGAAATACAACATATAAGTTGCCTGAATTATTTACCGTGATGGCCACACAAAACCCCATCGAAAACGAAGGAACCTATCGTTTACCAGAAGCACAACTGGATCGTTTTTTAATGTACGTAGTTATTCAACACCCCGATATTGAATCTGAACGTAAAATCTTAAAACTGGTTCAAAACGAAGAAAAAAAGAAACCGTTGCCACCATTTAAGAAAATTAAAGAAAGCCTTATCTTCAATGCACGTCAGGAAGTTTTAAACATTCCTATGGCGCCCGAATTGCAAGAATATATCGTACAATTCATTATGGCAACGCGTGATGCGGGACGTTATGACAAAGAAATTGCTCGATTGTTGCGTTATGGGGCCAGCCCACGTGGCACAATCGCATTGGATATTTGCGCGCGAGCCCATGCTTGGCTCAATGGCCATGAAGCCGTTATGCCCAGCGATGTTACGGAATTGATTCATGACGTTTTACGCCACCGCATTATCTTGTCTTTTGATGCAAAATCCGAACATGTAAGTGCCGACGAAGTGTTAGATATGTTGGTCGAACGCGTTCCTTTGCCGTAAGAGGTCATTATGCCAAAATCCCATGATGCCACAAGCATTCGGTTAAAAGATTTAGTCGCTTTAAGAGGGCGAGCCGAATCTTTTCTGTTACCCGATAGCGGCAAAAAGGCGTTGGTGGGCACTGGCAATACTTTTTCTCCATTCAAATCTCGTGGCCTTGATTTCCAGGAAGTACGCGTATACCAACCTGGTGATGACATCCGCCAAATTGATTGGCATATTACCGCCAAATATGGCAAGCCTTTTACCAAACTTTATACCGAAGAAAAAGAACGCACCGTTTTTTTTGTAGTTGATTTAAGGTCTTCCATGTTCTTTGCCACACACGGAGATTTCAAATCTGTTATTGCTGCACGATTGGCTGCTTTTATGGCCTTTGTTGCCGAGTATCAAAAAGACAAAATAGGATACGTTATTCTAACGGATGACACATTATTATCCAGCGGAGAATCATCAACAAACACGTTAGCACCACTATTGGATACATTGGCTAAACCTGTTGGAAAGGGGCTAGCCTCTTCATGGCACAATGTTTTGCGCCTTTTGGGACAATTTTTACCCGCAGGATCCTTTACATTTTTCTTCAGCGATTTTTACGATTGGACTGCGGCAGACACAGAATTACTGGCCCCTTTATCCGAAAAAAACACTTTTGTTTTTTGCTCAATTTACGATCCGTTGGAATCAACTTTGCCAGACGATATTTTGCCTTTTTCAAATGGGAAAGAAACACTGATTATCAAAAATCAAGATGACAAAGCGCGCCAAAAATTTCACGATGAATGGCAAGCCCAACAAACGATGATGGAAAAAATTGCACGCAAATATGGACATGGGTTTCTTTCTATTCCAACAGATGAAGATTATTTGGACCTGATCACACGCTTTTGCTTTGGAAGGGGGATCAAATGACGCCAGAAATTGATTTATCTGGGCTGAAGGATTTACATATTTTATCCGAACCATCATTATGGCCCCTTGCCTCTGGATGGTGGGTTTTAACTGGCATTATTGGGGCTTTGGTTTTAGGAACTTTAATTTTGTATCACTTTTGGCGTCAGCGCCCGTCCGTTTATGCCATCCGAAAGCTGAATAAAATGACAGATCAAATTTCGGATGATCTCAGCTATTTAAAAGAAGTTTCCCAGCTTATAAAACGTGTCGCTATTGCCGTTTATGGCCGCCCCAAAATCGCCCCTTTAAGCGATCAAAAATGGCAAGATTTTTTGTTGTCTGCGGCCCCCGACACCCTTACAAAACAGGAAGCTCACTGGATTGCTTTTGCACCTTATGAATTAAAGTTTAAAGGATCGTTAAACAGGGTCCTATTTACAAATCACTTGACATTATGGATCAAGAAAGTTTTCAAAAACAAAAAATCTTCTTGACATTTATTTAAAAAAAGCGTATGATAGCGCCAGTTTTAACTTGAAGAAAAGGCAATAACTATGGCAAAAAAGAACGTTAAAAATGAAATTCGTCTTGTGAGTACAGAAGGTACGGGTTATTTTTATATTGCTAAGAAAAACCCAAAAACACACACCGAAAAAATGAAGGTGCGCAAATACGACCGCAAAGCTCGTAAGCATGTTGAATTTACAGAAAAACCCATCAAATAAATCTCCTTTTGGGTTATGAAAAAATCCCGATTTTTATCGGGATTTTTTATTTTCCTTATTAAACCTTACTCGGCCGCCACATCTTGCAAAATGTAGCCACGCCCCCAAACAGTTGTGATATAATCTTCGCCACCAGATAACTCTTTAATCTTAGCACGAATTTTGCAAAAGAAGACGTCAATAATCTTTACTTCTGGTTCATCCATTCCATTATAAAGATGGTTTAAAAATTGTTCTTTGCTGACCGTTGATCCTTTTTTAAGCGCCAACAATTCAATCAATGCATATTCTTTGCCCGTCAATGGCAATACCTTGTCCGCAACAGTCACCACCTTGGTATCCAAATTCACCGCCATTTTTCCGACTTTTACGATAGATTCGGCATGTCCCTTGCTGCGACGAATAATGGCATTCACACGCGCCACCAATTCTTCAGCATTAAATGGTTTGTTTACATAATCGTCCGCACCAGCCGACAAACATTCCACCTTTTTATGGGCCAACTCAATTGCAGACAACACCAAAACTGGTGTTTTAATGCCAGACGACCGAATAGCGCGCAACACATCCGCCCCCGTCATGTCGGGCAACATTAAGTCCAGGATAATCAAATCATATTCATACAATTTCAATAATTCCAAGCCATCTTTTGCCAATAATGCCGGCTCAACCATCATCCCCGCATGCTTTAAAATAAGTGCGATATTTTGGTTCATTGCTTTGTCATCTTCAATCAATAAAATATGCATATTGACCTCCTTATTGTTTTAACCATATATTAACTTTTAAAAAAAAGCAAGCATGAAAATGTATTTTATTGATTTTTTTATTTTTTAACGGATACTTTGCAATTCGCGACCGTTCTTTTTCAACCACTTTTCAGCAAACACACGATGATCCGTCAACGTGTCCACAAGCCCCCAAAATTTAGGGCTATGATCCATATGGACCAAATGCGCCACCTCATGAGAAACCAAATAATCCACCACTTCTTTGGGCGCAAACGCAATTTTCCAGCAAAAACTTAAATTACGCGTGCTGGAACAACTTCCCCACCGCGATGACGTATTTCTTAATGTAATGCGCCCACTTTTTACATTTAACTTATTCGTCAATTCTGTCACTTTCTTTTGCAAATAGGATAGCAATATTTTTTGAGCGCAAGAACAAACACGTCGATGGAAAAAAGATGCCTCTCCAGACACAACTAAAACGTTGTCTTTTGGCCCCATAGGATGGCCTTGTTGCAACACATATTCCTTACCCAAAATAGCCACTTTATCTTTTGGTTTAAACACTCTTTCTTTGGGCGCATATTGGATATGAGCGCGGATCCAAGGGACCTGCGTTTTTGCAAAACGAATCGCCATCATTTTGGGACAAAATCTTGGACACGTCAGAAGAATCTCTCCTTTTGGATTTTGTTTTAAAAGGATGTGCTTCGCTCGGACACTTTTTACCAAACGAACTTCAAGGTCTTCGATTTGAATAATTTCATCACTTGACATTTGCTTTCTCTTTTGTTAGAAAATATATAACAAAACATAAAGGAAAATTCAATGGAAATTTTTGTTAAAGTCATCAAATTTATTTTAACCGCTATCGTAGACATTATTGTTTTAAGCGGTTTGGCGGTTGTGTTGGCGTGGCTTGTTTGGGATGTCACCCCACAAACAAGCATTACAAATACAGCCTATTTCTTTTCGGAAAGCTGGCACATGTTGACGGGCAAACCACGCCGGCTGGAAGCTATCCCCCCCGTGAACAAAGAGCAATTAAAGCAATCCCAGAAAAATACACGCTATATCTATAAATAGTATTATTGATTTTTACAACTTAAAAGCCCATATCCTATGAAAAACGGCGGAGGGGATATGGCTGATATATCAAGAACTCTTTATGTAATTGCAGCGGGGGAACCAGATGCTTCTTTTCCCGGTATGAACGAATTAAAAAGACCTTTATCGCGCTGCGGTGTTGCCAATGTTTTAACTTTATTGGAAGAATTAAAAGAACACCCCTTCCCTTTACCAGAATTGATTTTATATTCTCCCAGTTTATACGTTCATCAAACATTGGATTTGCTGCACGAAATATTGGGGGATATTGATACAATATGCAAAGATGCCCTCTATGCCGCCCCAGATTATCGCATTTTAGACACCGTTCGGGCGTTGGATGATATTTTATTTTCTGTCATGATTATCGGTGAATTACCAGGCCTCAGGCAATTTATTTCATATATTTCAAAGGGGGCACATTCTTCAATTTTAAGGCCGGCGGACGGAGCCATTTTAACCCTTCAAAAGGGCGAGTCTTGGCACACTTTGGATCAAGGCAAAGCCCGTCGCCGACCATTTTTTCATGAACCCAATTAGGCCCTCACAGTTTTTGCATTACCAATATTTAAGGCAAACAAATCCAAGCAAGATTTGATCTTACCCAAAATCGTATCGTCTTTTTGCGTGGGTGTTAAAGCCGACAATGCACTGGCTCCTGCAATAATCGATGTAATTGCCCCTAAAATATCGTTAAAATTTGTCATAATAAATTGAAACATGTTTTCTCCTTTCATTTGATAATAAGATTTAATAAGGCCACACAAATGGCCGTTGCTGTTGTGGCACAAATCGCCCCTAAAATTGTTTTAAAAGGGGCCAATTCTGCCCGTTGGACATAGTCTGATTTCAGCGCTTGATGAATCCGTTCGCAATTTGTTTTAGTTTGCACCGTACTTATAAACGACACCAATTCATCATGCACACTCAACACATGTGCATTAAGGGCGCGCATCTCTTTTTTGATACAAGCTAACTCACTTTGCAAATTTGCCACGGTTGCCATCAACTTGCCCGTTTCGATTGTCAGATTTGATGTGGACATTTTACCTCCTTTAATACAACGCATAAAAAAGATGATGCCCAATTTCCGCGCATGGTACCGCACATCTGGCCCACGATGGATTAACATTTAACGTATGATAATGCGTTGCCCCTTTGGTGTTATCTTTTAAAAAGCCCGCAATCGCCCTTTTTGCAACACGTTCACAGATTTGATACAACCTATTTTCACTTAAATCTTTTATCAGCAAAGCACGATTCGGATCATTGGCATTCCAACAAGAAAATTGAAAAGGTTTTAAACACACCTCTTCAATGGTTTTTCCCCACCAATAAGATCCAATCTTTTGAGCATGCTTGACACGATTTAAAATAACATTCGCAACGGCTTCAATACCTGATAATTTTTCACCACGCGCTTCACCAAACAAAGTTTTTGCAAATATTTCCAATTCTGTCATTTCTTTCTCCTTTAATTAAAAACTGCCACGCCATTTTTCGCGCGCCAAATGAACAAACGCATTGCGCTTCAATCGAACAGGCTCAGCCAACAAACACCCCGCCACCGCATCCAAAGCATCATCGTGACCTTTTGGTGCAAATGGATTAAAATCTTGCAATTCATCCACAAACGATGTTTGTTTAATGCTGGTGTGTATGGAAAGTGCTCCATTCATCAACGGCACCTCAAACGCAGACAAAATCCGATCTTGTTTGTGACGACGTGATATTTCCTCAATCACCGAACAAGCCAATTTGGCGCGATTTAATTCTTGACGCAGCAAGGCGGGTAAAAACTTGCCGATTCCGTTTGTTTCCAAATGAATTGCGGGCAAATGATTTTCCTTAATAAATTTCACCACTTCCCGACATTGAAAACCAGCTGCCTCTGCTTGTGGCGGCACCTTTAAATACTTGATACGATGCAGATAATAATGCCCATTGGTATCCGTAAAAACACACGCAATAACGCTGTTATCTCCCCCATTAGCCCCAAACGCAGGATCCCACCAACATGACACAGAAGCCATCTGTATGTTGCCGATTTTCAACGTGGCGGAATCGTTTGCTTCGTGATAAGATAACTCATCATCGTAAAACAACAAACGCCGCACATCCAAATGTGCCTCCGATGCTTGAATGGCCTTTAACATCATCTGGCTTTGGAACTTGATCAACCCTGTACGTTTTTTCATATCCTCCAACTTTTCAACGGGATATTTTTGGGGCCAATTTGATTCTCCTTTTTTATTCAAAACAGGAATCTTCAAGGTTGGCCAATCTTTCAAAAGGCCATCTGTCGTGTCGTACAGAGTTTCTTGTGTATGAGGCGTTCCGATATATAACATCATCCCATTGGGTGTCAGCACATATTCCAACTCGCCTAATTTGTGGCGCAACTCTTGTCTTTTAGGCCCAGTATCACATGTTTTAGGCACTTCCACATCATCACAAATAATGATATCTGCTCGGCATCCTGTTAAATTAGATCCCAAACCACGTGCCAAAACGGATGGATCACGTCCCGTGGATGAACAACGCACAGACAAACAATCTGACGCCCATTCTTCTGGCCTATCTGGCTTCATATCTTGGCACAAAGGGTGTTGCATAATAATCCGTTTAATGTGTTGCACCATTTTCTTGGCCAAGGTATGATCCGCCGCCACAATCAAAATCCTCAAATTCGGATTTTGACGCAAAAGCCACGCACAAAAAAGGCCCACCAATGTTGATTTACCAGATGCCCGAAAGGCCATTAACAGCCCCTTCTTTTCGTTCTGCCACAGGCGTTCCAAAAAACAACACATCGCTCGATGATGACGTGGCAACTCCAATTGCAACAGATTCATCCAAATCCATGCAAACTCAATCAAACGAATCGGATTCGCTTTCATCATTTGTTGCCTTTCGTGCTTGTTCTAAAAGATCTAACAGGTTGGGTTCTTCCTCTTTTGTTTGGGGCGTTTGCATCAACTTTTGAATCATCAAAATGTGTGCCAAAGCGGCTTTACATGCATTATGATAGGCGCCAAATTCTTTTGCCTCCATGGACACATTTTGATTTGCAAACTGGCAATAACCCGCCATCGCTTTTTGGAAATAATCCGCCCATGCGCCAGATAAATCTTTCATTTTATCCTGCATGTTTTATTCCATTTAAGAATCGGATGACATTTTTCCCAAAGTTGTGGCAGCATCCAACACATTTGTTTGTTGCCCAATTCGTAAATTATTTAACGTCAATAAATTTCTGTTATTCGTTTGCTTTAACCGATTATTTAAAGACTTTAACGAATATCGGGTCTTTTGTTGTTGATATTTATTCTCCATATCTGTTTCTTTTTCCATTGCATTCAAAACAACTTGCCCCGATCCAGATTCAGATGTCAACCCACTTGCTCCCAATCTTGCTTTATAACTGGATTGTTGTTGAGCTAATAAGTTCCTGTTCTTACGTTCTGTTTCACGTTGAGCGGCTTCTTGAGCCTCTCGTTCAATGGCGGCTTGTTCTTTGGCCAATTGATTTGCCCTTTTCGTTGCTTTCTTTTCGGCACGCTGTTTTTTATCTGTATAATAGGCCGACCCCAAAACAGATACAACAGCTGCAGCAGCTGCTACTTCTCCCATATTATCCTCCTAACTTTATATCACTTGTTATGGATACTAGCCGGAATGGTTGTGGGCTAGATCCTTTAATTTCCCACATAGGTTGGGTTGGACTGCGCACCCAGCCTAATGATCTTAAAACCAAATCTTTTGTCTTTTTTGTGTTTGGGCTATCCAATTGATAGGCGGCCAATTCTGGTACCATTTCTTGATGGACTCCCGTTCCTGTATCAATTTCCAAAGACTGAGTCCCAACCAAACGCAAAACTAATCGCACTAAACGGCAACTGGATACAGGCGCATTCCCATCATTTGCTGATGCGACGGGTGGCAATGGGATAACATTGTGTTCAAATGGCAATCCCACCTCCACAACCCTTGCGGCATGGGGCAAATAACATCCACCATCTTCAATGATTTGCCTGTCCAACACAATACCATCACCCGTCAAAGCAACCTTTTTACCCTCCAAATGGGCCAAATTTTCAAGGCGATCTATTGCCTCATCTGATGTAAATATATGCCCGCTGTCCGTATGTAAAGCATCATCAAAACATTCCAAACTGTATGCCTCATCTCGTTTGATAACAAAGTAAGCTTTATTGCCCAAAATAGCGACGGACAAAAATGATCCGTCTGTGATCTGTTCCGTCCAACTTTGTAAATTTTCGGAACGAAAACTGGTCAACACGACCAAATGCCCGTTGTTCATCACAACATACGCTTGACGTTCATATTTATCGTACGCCATATCAATTGGCGTTTGAATTAAATGATGCGCCAATAATGATAAATCTGTGGCTTGATAAATACCTTCCAAATCGGAAAATAAAAACTCACGAATTTCACGTCCATTCGTACTGGCAAAAATTGTTGCACCATCAATAGCCAAGGGTGGTACAAAAATATCCGAACGGCTGCCCACCTGTGTTTGGCGTTTCAATTGGATTTCACTTGGTGTTAAAGGATCCCCCGACACCATCCATTCGGCACTGGTGGTAAAAACTTGCAAGTGCCGATTCGCAAACAAGGCGGCAATATGGTCTGATTGATCCGATAAAATTGTAAATTCAATTGCTTCCGCATCATATCCAGATCCAGATTCAAAATTGGTAATATCTCCGGTTTGGCTGAGCCATAAAGTGCTGGGCAACGATTTGCTGCCACCAAACACCAAACGTGATTGATAGGTACAAACCGTTTGAGGCCATCCTTTTGCCGTACAAAATGCTGGCTCGCCCCAACCACGCGTTGCATTTAAGGCCGTTGATGGACCAATATTATCTCCTTCCAACAATTTTTGTTTAACAGTCGCTGTGGCGTGTGTACTGTCTGTCACTGATTGAATTTCAACATATCCATCTGCCAATTTAAATTGCTGTCCCACGTGTCGCGATTCAAAAACAGCCGCACTTGTGGTTAACGTCACAGATCCCGCACAGCCAGACGATGCCATTGTTACAGCATCTTTTCCGAATCGTGTATAAGGTTGCTTAATGCACCCGCCTTCGGTCAAAAATGTAAAAGCTTCCAAGCGCCATACATTGTTTTCATATACGAAACGTTGAGGGGCAACATCGGGATGAACCACCACGATACCATTAGAAATCTGGCTCCAATTGATTTGACGAATTTGGCTTGATGTCCATGGGGTTGTAATCGTTGTGGTCAAAGTATCATTTTGATAAATTTTTGTTGTCCCATTTTGAATCAACAATAAAAATTGCTCGGTACTGTTTGGTTCAAAAGCGATCAAGCGCCCAAATGATCCAACATCAGCCACATATTTCAACCCAGGACGACGATGAATGCCCCCTGTTGGTTCTAAAAAAACGTTTTTCAAAGCCATCGCCCCATTCGCATAAGCGGTCAAATCCACGCGCCCCAACAAATCGGTAGATAACTCTCCTGCCGAAAAATTGGTTTTACTTGAAAACAAATTTGTCATTGGCGCACCTCAATCAGCGAAAAATCTTGAAAACACGCAGGCACATCCTGTTGGCTGTCCGTCAATTTTGCCGCCTTAAATTCTTCATCAGCTCGTTGATACATATAATCTGTTCTTGTTGTACTTTCGGTCAAAGGCAAACATAACTCGGCCCCCAAACGCGCAATCAAGGCATTGCTGAAAAAAGGGGGAAAAGCCGATTCGTCGGGACGGGAAATATATGAAATTACAACTTGTTCTGCATTCGTATGTAATGTATTTCCAATAATTTTATATTTTAATCCCTGACTTTTGCTGCCATTTCCGGCCGATAGGACACGCACACAATCGTTTGGCAATTGATAAGCATATTGATAATCGGCCGTCGGCGTTGAAACAAGACGAGCCAATCCAGCTTTTTCCAATGCAAAACGCCATGGATATGCCGCCAACAAACTTTCCACCGTTGGTTCATACAATTGCGTGCAAACTTTGGCTTCGGCTGTCGCTTCATTGAATGAAGCAATAGGATTTGCTCCTAATTTCACCAATGCACGAGAGCATAAATCAATTTTTGTATAAGTCATTTTGGCTTCCTTTCAAAAAAAGCCCCCTCCGTTTAAGGAGGGAGCCGCTATTTAACAAGTTTTTTTACGATCCTTCGGCAGCAGATTCTGCGGCTGGCGGTGTATCCAAACACACCATTTTTACTACGCCATCTTTATCAATCAAACAGGCGCCTTGGCTCATCATGTTGTTCACATAATGGGCAGCATAATCGCCATGCCATGTGATGTCTGTTGTAATATCTTGACCAGCGGCCAAACCAACGGCGGATTTATGATAGATAAAGCATGTCGTTGTTGCGCTGTCACCAGAACCAGATGTCGGTAATCCCGTGTGCATGATCCAGTTGATGCCCATCCACTTGCGAGATTCAGAGCCCGCCACAAAGGGATGTTCATTACCAACATAGTTGGCATTAGAAAATTCATCCAAGCTGAGCAATTGGTTCCATTGAGCTGGCCCCACAAGCGCATAGCGTTCCCCATCGTCTGGCACGTTTTTGGCATTCAATGTTTCGAAGGCCTTCAAAATGCGTTCCTTGGTTAAGGCTTCGCTGGATGTCCCAGCTGTTGCTGTGGCATTGGACAAAGCGCTGATGATCAAAGCGTCTGTTTTACGACCCAAGGCATACGCACCCGCTGTGGCCAACACTTTGCGTTCATCGTGTCCAACTTTTAATTCATCCAATTTATCCACCCATTGGCCTGCATACCAGTCAGACAATTCACATTCCACAGGGGCATGTGTGACGGCAGATGGTGTCAATTGCGCATTTCTGGCCGTTTTTTGGTTGGCACTTTGTGCTCCAATCACTTGGAAGGTTGTGCTTGTTCCCGTAATACCGCCTTTGAAACGAACGGTGTTACGCAATTTGGAACCTTGTTGTTGATAAGCATTATGTACTTCCGCTTCAAAGTGTTTGACAAATGAAGCGTCAATAGCTGTTGATGTCATATAATTATTCCTTTCATTTTTTATTTTTACTGTTGGTTCATGGGTTGTGAAGTTTCCTTCGCCCGATTTTTAGTGGGGTCCAAAGACTTGTCCACAAAAAGATTAATCGTACAAGCGTTTAAATCCCGCTTCTACGCGTTTTAAAAGTTCTGGATCTTGATCGCGCCAATACTTTGGATTTTGCATCAATTTTTTCAATGTTTCTTCATCATCTACCGTGGTCACTTGTCCACGTCCTTGAATTAAAGGCGCCTCCAAATTTCCTTGCATCATTCTATACAATGTCATGATACCATTTTTGGATTTTGCGAGTGCTTCAAATGTGGCAGGATCAACATTCTTTTCTGCCCAGGCCGAAATTTGACGTGCAATAGTATTGAATTGTTCTGGACCACCAAATTCTTGTTCCAACCCCTGTAATTCACGATCGGTAGCAATATCTTGCACCATTTCTTCCATCAGCGGTAAAATTTTATCCGTGGCCAAATCATACACAACCTGAGCTTGATCATTGGTGAATCCATGTTGAAACAAAATCTCATTGATTTCTTCATCCGATTCAATCAATGGATTTTTGCTTACAATATGGTATTCTTTGGCTGATTTTGGCATTTCGGCTTCTGGCTTTTTAGATTCAGACATTTTCCTTTCCAAAGCCAAATATGATTTCAACAATTCTTCCGTTTTTAAATCACCATCATCGTCCAAAAATTTTTCTGGAACTTTAATTTCTTGTTCTTTTACATCTGTCATTTTATTCTCCTTTAATTTTGTTGTTCTAATGGAATTAATGGGGCACTTTGCTCTTTTTTGAACAACGCCTCTGGGATATTCAACTTTTGCCCAAGCCATTTGATAAAGGCGGGGATATCAACTTCGGCCAACGCACTGTCACCTAATTTAGTAATTTCACCAAGCCATGTAAGGGCATTACTTGCATCTTTTTCGGCTTGCTTTTTAGCGCGCCCCGATTGATAAGAAATTTTCAAGTATCGTCCATCAATAAAGATCTCTGGAATCTCACCACGTTTGCGTAAAATGGATGTTGCTCGATCAATCAACGGCATCAACAATTCTGATTGCAAGCGACCATAGGTGGCACCCAATACAAGCAACATATCTTCTGTGCGTTCAGTCACCTCTGTTGCCGTCATCATGGCTGCATTATCAATCTGTCCCAGTTTATCGCCTAACAAGGCGTGCCGAATATGTTCGCGCAAATCTTTAATAACCAATTGCGACACATCGAATTTGCCAGGGGATTCCAAAGCAGTCAATCCTTTTGAACCAACCGCCTTTGGAATAATAGCGCCCGGGGTCAGATGGATATTGGCGGGATTTAACACACCATCATCCTCGGCAAGCCAAATACCTGTCACAGCAATTGTGGCATTTTTAAGGATTAATTCCACAACCTTATTTGCCGTCTTGATATCCGGCAACGCTTTCATGACAGGGGAACGGCCGTAAACTTCCCCCGGGGCTTTCAGCCAACGAAATGCAATGAACGGTGAGGTTTCGTAAACACCTTCCTTTAACAAAACGGGCTCACTGCCATTGGAGACAAGTTGGCAATCTGGATTTAAAAAAGCGGTATAGGTATATGAACCATCCAATTGTGGCTCCACACACTCAATCACATCCAACACCACTTTTTCTTTTTGAGATTTTGAAATCATTTCTGCTGTAACCGCAAAATCACCGAATCGGCTGATAAACGTTTCTAAATCCATTTGAGTTGTTCTAAATATGTGATCCAAACGACCGCAGGGGCCTTCGTCCAAGCACACTTGTGACAAAGGAACGGCCGTAAAGCGAAAAGCCGAAGCCGATCCAAAAGGAGCCTCCTCAAACATCAAACAAGCAGTACCTGCTGTAATTAAATCCAAATAACATTGATGGATTTCCATCGCAAAATTACTGCGATCAAAATTTGTCTGGATGGCCTCTGTCATTTTATCAAGTGTCGGAACAAGATTCTTTCGTTCCTCCTCATCCAATTCAGAACCTGCCGCCAAACTGAACCAGCTCATCCATGGTGGTGTCAATTCGGACAACATCATGGCTCCCAATTGATCCACTGCATCTGGTGCCGTGCCATCATAAAGTCGATTCGTTTTATCCGAAGAGGTATTAAATATTGCCTCTCGTTGCGGAAAGGCATATTCATAACATTCTCGCCATGTCGGTTCCCATAAGGCGCGTTCGTTTAATGCTTTTTTGTACGCATTGTATAATACAATCGTGTCTGTCATTTTTCTCCCTTTCAATTTAAAATAGAAAAAATCACCCATATTTCAGGGTGATTTTGTGATATTAGATACACTTCTGGTTTTCAATTGTCCTTAGTATAGCACAAAATTTTTAAAATGTCAAGGAAAATTTTCCTTTTTTTGTGTCAAAAAACAAAAAAGTTGGTACGGAGTCCACAAACAAGGGCTTTCTATACCCAAAAATTTTTTAACTGTTTCCACACATGTCATGGGCCGCAAATGAAACTTTATTTTCTGTGGAATCTGTGGCGTTGTACGCACTAAACGATACCCTTTTTCTATAAAAAATTGTTCAATGTGCAACGTTTTCACCATGATTAAATCAGTAAAATGAAGCAATGGATCAATAATACACCATTCCCGACCATTACCGACAATAACCAAACAATGATAAAATCCTTTTTTTAAAAAACGTGTCCACCAATGTGTGGGCAATCCACCAAAAGCCACATAAGCAAACGCGGGGCGATAACCAACAGACAACGTATACTTCAACATATTTCCTCCTTCAAACAGCAACGATTCCTTTTTTCTTCAGCAAAACTGCCAAAAAATCCAAGGCCTCTTTCCACAAAGAACATATTTTCAAACTATCTCCAAAATGGGGATGTGGCGGAACCTGACTGAATCCATATTTAGACAGGATTTTAATATGGGACGGCCGTAATACACCTTCTTGCAACAATCGTTTAACCGCAATAACAATATCTGATTTTTCACAAGGTCTTATCACACTCGAATCGGAATGATGTCGGCTCCCCCTTTGCAATTGTTCACACAAACAATACCAAAACCAAGCCTCTTCCGCGCTTTCAAATGGCGTTGTTTTTTCATCTTTTATATGCTCTAGGTATTTATTCCTCATTTTAACCCCTTTCAATTCCCAAATGAGAACAAAACAGGAACATAATGTAAAAATTTTTCTTTGTCAAGATGAAAATAAGAAAAAAATCCTATTGACATTAATAAAAAAATATGCTAAGAATTATTTGCAACTAAAAAGTGAAAGGAACAAAAATGCAGCTTTCATATCAAGAAATATGGACAGGTCTCGAAAACCTAGCAAAAGCCAAAGGACTTTCTTTATCGGCCATGGCCCACAAAGCTGGTTTAGACCCGACAAGTTTTAATAAATCAAAACGAATCGGTGCAGACGGACGCAAACGTTGGCCATCAACAGAAAGCATGAATAAGGTTTTAAAAGCGATGAACACCACCGTTTTTGAGTTTATGGAATATGCAGGGCAACCCCTACCAACACCAAAACATACTATTCCTTTACTGGGGTTGGCCAAGGCAGGACGCGAAGGATATTTTGATTCGGACGGATATCCTCTTTCTAATGACGATTGGGATGGCATTGACTTTCCTATTCAAGTTGCAAAAGGTGTTTATGCGCTCGAGGTTTCCGGCAACAGCATGGAACCAGTTTATCGTGATGGCGACAAATTGATTGTCCAACCCGATTCGGAAGTTCGCACCAATGACCGCGTTGTTGTTAAATTAAAAAGCGGTGAAGTCATGGTCAAAGAATTACGTCATAAAAGCGCTAAAAAAGTGGAATTAAAATCTTTAAATCCAGAACACAAGCTAATCACATTAAAACCAGATGACGTTTGTTGGATGGCTCGCGTGATTTGGGTAAGCCAATAATCATCGATTCCATTCATACATCGCAACGGCGGCAGCGTTAGACACATTCAGCGATTCGATCGCTGGATTCATCGGCAATTTCACAACCATATCGCAATTTTCCATGGTGAGGCGACGCATCCCATCTTCCGCCCCCAAAATCATCACACATTTTTGTGGCAATTTGTGGTCATTAATATAATCTTTTGCATAACCATCCAAACCAACACACCAAAATTCCGCTTTTTTCAACATTTCCATCGCACGCGCCAAATTCGACACACGAATCAGCGGAATCAATTCTGTCGCACCACTGGCCGACTTTGCTAAAACGCCAGTTTCATTGGGTGCGCCCGCCTCGGGCATAATAACAGCTGCGGCATGAAAAGCCACCGCCGAACGCATAATGGCGCCAATGTTGTGTGGGTCTGTCACCTGATCCAAAATCACAATCAAGCACCGATCCTTATTTTCAACTGTTTTAATAAATTCCTTTAAATCAACTGGTGGCAATGGCTCACATTTAGCAACAATACCTTGATGAACAGCGCCCTGTCCAACCATCGAATCCAACAAGTGGCGGTCCGCTGGTCGAATCGGTAAATTTTGTGGCAAATGCATCTCAGCCAACGTTTCTTTTGTCACATAAATTTCTTTAATTTTACGCTGTGGATTTTTAATCGCCAAGTCCACCACGTGTTTTCCGTATAGAAACAACTCTTTCGGGTTTTGATTTTTCATGGATTACCCTCCTCAAAGTTTCTTTTGTATCTTCTGGCCCGTCCGTTGCAATAGTATGCATACCTTGTTTTTCGGCCTTTTTACGAATTCGCTCGGTATCATCTATCAACGCAACTTGACCTGGCAACAAATCCAACTGCGCGCACAACTTTTTAAATTGATCTTTCATTTGTTTGGGATGGAAAATAGTGCGCTGACACTCTCTATCAAAGGCCAATGTGTCTTCAATGGAAATTAAATGGATGCCCAATTCCTCTTGCGGATTTTGAGACGAAACTTTCCCGCGCAATTGATTAAAGATTTTAATTAAGTGGGGAGCCGTATTGTTGGTCACAATATAAACAGGCAAACATGCCCCCACTTTTTTCAACAATCCCAACATTTCTGGATCGCTAGGGATTTGGCTGTAGTCTGTATTATTCACCATATTAACGGCAAAGTCGCTAAATTCAATGTGATAACGATGGCACAAATCAAGGGCTGAATTAAACAAACCACGAATGCCCTCTTCTTTTAATGCCGCCCGAGTTTGATTAAATTCGTCCATTGAAATGCCATAAGGCGCCAAGGTTTTACCCAGACTGATATTCACAATGTTGTCATCAGCGTTTTCCGCATCGTTATACAACACACCATCACAATCAATAAAAAGAGCTTTTATATTTTCCATACCCAAATTATACAAAAAATCTCTTGACAAAGCAACAAAAAAACGGCATAATATTCCTACTTTGTTTTATGAAAACAGAGTGCACCTTGTGGAAAGGTGGGTGAGTGGTTAAAGCCAACAGACTGTAAATCTGTCCTCTTTTGAGTTCGCTGGTTCGAATCCAGCCCTTTCCACCAT
>Ga0310690_10002559_pt1 | contig 29294 bp, 25 predicted proteins | sample AusTroGonzalo_MG_2_FD_207661 | JGI IMG/M metagenome (GOLD analysis project Ga0310690, IMG submission 207661) | Bovine rumen microbial communities from tropical cattle in Woodstock, Queensland, Australia - Gonzalo_04 (v2) (version 2) | ecosystem: Host-associated > Mammals > Digestive system >...
CCCATCGTTTCATGGACTTCGCTCTGGATCTTCAGCCCGAGGCGCAGCACTTCGAGTTCGCGGTTGACCAGGACCCCGAGAACTTCGAGCCGCACCTTGACCGAAAGCTGGGTCAGCAGCACCACCTTCTCGGCGCGCGAGAAGTTCAGCGCGTCGGCGACGACGTCGGTGAAACGTCCCGCTTCCGGCGTGTTGAGCACCGTGATCTGAAGCTCGTCGGGAAAGTTGGGCAGCATCGCCGAAAGTTCCTGGAAACTCAGCAGAAGCGAACGCTGGCGGGCGGCGATCTCCTTGCGGTCGTCCGGTTCCTCGCGGTCGGGGAGCGCGCCGAATCCGCAGAGCACCGCGCCGTCAGCCTCGGCGCGGAGCGATTCGCAGCGGATGCGGCGCACGCCGCGCAGCACCACCCGCCGGGATCCGTCGGGAAAGGTCAGTTCCTTGACGATCCGCGCCAATACGCCGATCGCCGAACGGGTCGCCCCGTCGCGGGAGAAGGAGGGAAAGGAGAGCGGATAGGGCACCCCCACCGTTTCGTCGGCGTCGGGCACCTCGTAGAAGATCGCCAGCAGACGGTCCCCCTTGAGCGCGGCGTCGACCGCCGCCCGGTCCCGTTCGCCTTCGACGGTGACCGGGGTGAGGCTGTGGGGAAAGAGCACCGGTTCGCGCAGTTCGAAGAAGAAGGCGCGTCCTCCGGGCGCGGCGGCGCCGGGAACGGTGATGTCGGCATTCGGCGAAGTCATGAGTCGGTGCGATCCCTTTTTTCGGGGGTTCTTCCGCGTTGTCAGGGCACGGGATTGAAGCCGCACTCTTTCAGAAACGCCGTCATCTTTTCGAGCGGCACCGCTCCGGCGGTCGCGGTCGGCGAGAGCAGATTGAAGTAGCTCGAAGCGCTGCCGAGGCGCACCGCGTCCCGCAGTTCCCACCCCTGATGGAGCGCGTAGATGGTCCCGGCGGCGAAGGCGTCGCCCGCGCCGGTGGTCCCGGCGATGTCGGCGGCGTCGATGTGGCAGGAGGGCGAGCAGAAATATTTTCCGTCGCGGTTGCGTCCGGCGGCGCCTTCCGGGAAGTGGATGACCACGGTTTCGCCGACGCCGAGGTCGAAAAGCCGGTCCACCGCGGCGGGGAGTCCGGCGGCGTTGAGGCGGCTGCCGTCGCGGAGGAGGCATCCGCAGCAAGCCTGCGCCTCGATCTCGTTGACGATCAGAATGTCGATCTCCGGCAGCGCGGGCAGCACGACGGTGCGGAAGCGTTCGGGCGCGTCGGAGACGAAGTCGACGATCGTCTTGTATCCTTTGGCGCGCATCGACGCCAGCGCCTTGACCGCCGCGGGCTTGCCGGTCGCCGGATCGACCCGGTCGAAGGAGTCGAGCAGCAGAAGGTAGCCGAGATAGAAGAACTTCGCCGGGAAGTCGAGGCGCTCGAGATCGGCGGGGTTGAATTCGGCGTTGGCGCCGCGGCAGTGGAAGAAGGTGCGTTTCCCTTCGCCCGACATCACGTCGGTGAAGCTGGTCGAAGCGGTGTCGCTCGTCGTGATCCCGGCGGTGTCGATGCCGCGTTTCTTCATTTCGGCGAGCAGCGTCGCGCCTTCGGCGTCGTTGCCGAGGCGGCCCGCCGCCCAGAGCGGCAGCGAGGGGTCGATCGCGGCGAGGTCGAAGAGCACGTTGCAGGGACCGCCGCCGGGGGAGTGGATCTCGCCGGTGATCGTGCAGAGGTTGCCTTCGCCGGGCCAGCGGTCGATCAGCTTTATCTTGTCGAGGACCCAGTTCCCGGCGCCGATGATGCCGTTGCGGACGCTCATGATGAAACTCCTGTTTGCGGATTGCTTTCGCGCGTCAGCCGTCGGGACGCATGATTTCTTCAATTCTTATAATTTAGCCTCTCAACGGGGTTCCGTCAAGCCTCCTTCCGTCAAAAGCGGGACCTGCCGGAAGAGTTCCCGGATGGAGCGGCGGGGTTGAAAAAAGCGGCATCCCGTGGTATAGTGGGAAAAAGCAAAGGCTCCGCGCGCCTCCGGGATTCTCGGATCCCCGGAGGCGCCGCCGGTTTTATTTACGGTTTCGGATCATGTCGGAAAAAACGAAGAATGCGAACGCGGAGAACGCGGAACTCAAACGCCGGGTCCGCAGGATCACCGCGGCGGGGATGGCGGTCAATCTGCTTCTGGTCGGGGCGAAATTCGCGGGCGGTCTTTTCTTCCGCAGTCAGGCGCTGCTCGCCGACGCCGCCCACAGCCTCTCGGATCTCGTCACCGACGCGGCGGTGCTCTTCGGGGTCCGCTACTGGAGCGCGCCCCCCGACCGCGCCCATCCCTACGGGCACGGCCGCATCGAAACGCTGATCTCCGCCTTCATCGGCGTCGCGCTGGCGACGGTCGCGGGCGGGCTGATGTGGAGGGCCGTCGAAAGTCTGCGTTCCGGCACCGACGACGTTCCGGAACTGCCCGCCTTCGCGATCGCCCTCGCGTCGGTGGCGCTCAAGGAGTGGGTCTTCTGGTGTACCCGCCGCAGCGCCCGCGAACTCGGTTCGAGCGCGCTTGCGGCGAATGCGTGGCATCATCACAGCGACGCGCTGAGTTCGATCCCCGCGGCGGCGGCGATCGCGGTTTCGCACTTTTTCCCGCGGCTGCATTTCATCGATCCGCTGGGGGCGCTGGTGGTTTCGCTTTTCATTCTGCACGCGGCGTGGAAGATCACCGTGCCGACGCTGCGCGAACTTGCCGACACGGGGCTCTCCGAGGAGGAGACCCGCGAACTCTACCGGATCGTCGCTTCGGTGCCGGGCATCCTCGGGACCCACGCGCTGCGGACCCGCAAGGTCGGTTCCTCGATGCTGGTCGATCTCCACATTCTGGTCGATGCCGAAATGAGCGTGCGCGAAGGGCACCGGCTCTCGCACGTCGTCCGGCGGAAGCTGGAAAACTCCGGCATGAAGATCACCGACGTCGTCGTCCATCTGGAGCCCTTCGAAGGCAGGAGTGCTTGATTTCAGGCGGTTTGCGTGTTATATTAAATGAATGTGTCATGAAAAGCGCCAAGTTGTCGAGGAGGCGGAAATGTTCAAAATCGTCCCGATCGCCGGAGCCCCGGCGTGCCGACGTGAAGTGGAGTTTTCCTACGAAGGCAATCCCGGGCATTTTGTCGCCGTCGCCGGTTCCTTCAACGACTGGGATCCGGAAGTGTCGCGGATGCAGTACGACCCGGCGCGCCACTGCTATCTGACCCGGATCGAGCTGGAGCGCGGCGACTACGAATACAAGTTCGTGATCGACGGCGAATGGTTCCTCGACGAATCGAATCCCGGCTTCGCCGCCAACGACTTCGGAACCCTCAACAGCATTCTGGCGGTCGAATGAGCCTCCGCCCCGGATACACCGAGGGACCGGTCGGCAGACTGATGCTCCATTCCGCGCTGCCGATGCTCGCCGGCACCCTCTCCATCAGCGGATACAACCTCGTCGACACCTACTTCGTCGGGCAGCTCGGCCGCGATCCGCTCGCCGCGATGGGCTACACCTTCCCGGTCGCGATGTTCATCGGCTGCATCTACCACGGGCTCGGCGGCGGCGCGACCACCCCCGTCGCCCAGTACCTCGGCGCCGGACGGCGCGACACCGCCGCCCGCGTCGTCGGCAGCGCGGTCCTGCTGGTCCTGCTCGCCGGACTGCTCATCGGCATCGCCGGGATCCTGTCGATCGGCGTTCTCTTCCCGATGCTCGGCGCGACGCCGCAGGTGATGCCGCTCGTCCGGCAGTACATGGTCGTCTGGTATCTCGGGAGCACCGTCAACGCGCTGTCGATGATCGGCAACCACCTGCTGATCTCCGGCGGGACCCCGCGCCTCGCCGGGATCATGATGATGACCGGGATGGGACTCAACGCCCTCTTCGATCCCATCTTCATTTCCGGCTTCGGCGTCTTTCCCGGCTTCGGCATCGCGGGCGCCGCGCTCGCCACGGTGCTGGCGCAGGGGATCTCGCTTGCGGCGCTCTTCTGGATTCTGCACTTCAAACTCCGGCTGGTCGCCGCGCCGTGGCGGATCCCGCGGGTCCGGATGTTCGCCGCGTGGCGGGTGATCGCCCGATACGGCATTCCGGCGACCCTCGGCATGGTGCTGAATCCGATCGGCATGGCGGTCGTCACCTTCGCGGTCGCCTCGACCGGCGGCGATCTCGCGGTCGCCGCCACCAGCGCGGCGGGACGGCTGGAGGGGATCGCCTTCATCTTCCCGATGTCGCTCGGCATGACGCTGCTGCCGATGGTCGCCCAGAACTTCGGCGCGAAGCGCTGCGACCGCATCGACGAATGCCGCCGCTTCGCGATGCGCTTCGCGGGGATCTTTCTGGCGCTGATGTCGCTGGTCTACTTCCTCTTCGCCCGCGAACTCGCCGCGCTCTTCGTCAGAGACCTCGAGGTGGTCGAAATGATGGCGCGTTATCTCCGGATCGTCGTGTGGGGCTTCGGCGCGATCGAGATCCACCGTTACAGCACCTTTTTCTTCACCGGAACGGGGCATCCCTTCGCCTCGGCGGTGCTGAACCTCGCCCGGGTGATCGCCTTCATGGTGCCGCTGACGCTGCTGGCGATGCATTTCCGTTCGCTCGAAGGGGTCTTCGCGGCGCGTCTGGTCGCCGACCTCGTTTCCGGCACGATCGGATCTTTGCTCGCGGCTCGGCTGACTTCACGCCTCGCCTCCGGCGGGGGATGGGGGAGGATCCGCCGATGAAGTGCGCGCGCTGCGGACACGAGATCGATCCCTGCGCCGAGCGCTGCGAGTGGTGCGCCCGGGGCGCGGCGCAGACGGGAGCCGTGCCGCCTCCGGCGGAGGAACGCGAAACGCCGGTCCGCTGCCCCGAGTGCGGGAGCACGCAGGTCTCGGCGGTGCGGCGGGGATTCGATCCCGGATGCGGCTGCCTCGGCGTGCTCCTTTTCAACTGGATCGGGCTGCTGCTCGGATTCCTCGGCGCCGACCGCGTCGATCTGGTCTGCAGCCGCTGCGGATGCACCTGGGAGCCGGGCACGCGCAACCGGCGTTGTCCTTCCGGAGGATGCGGCTGTCTGCTGCTGCTGCTTTTGGCGCTTGCGCTGCTTTTCGCGCTCGTCGGGTGAGGCTCCGGCGCCGCGGCGGGCGTTCCGGCGGGGATTCCCGGTGAAAAAAACTTGGGTTTTCCGGAGGCTTCGAGGTGGATTTTTCCTTCGCGGAGTGCTATGTTGTAAAACGAAGGTACAGGTAATTTTTTTCTTGACGGATACGAAACGGAACGAGGTGATTCGATGGCGAACGACAGCGGCGACAACAGACCCCGGCCCCCCGCAGGGACCCCCACTCCGGAGAAACGTCCTCCCGCGCCCGGAAAGGGCGCGGATGCGCCGCGGCGGAATTCCCGCGCCGGAATCGTCTGGCTGGCGATCCTGCTCGGGCTCGGCGCGCTCGCCCTTTTCAAGGGCTACGATTCGGAAAAGGTCCGGCAGCTCGATCAGAGCCTCTTCGAGAGCTATCTCGAGGCGGGACGCATCGCCAGCGCCCGGCTGACCTCCGACAGCGGCCGCATCTTCACGGTCGAGGGTGAACTGCGTCCGGCTCCGGCGGCGTCCGGAGCGGCGGCGTCCGGAGCGGCGGCGCCCGCCGGAGAAGTCCCGGCGGCGGGGAACGAGACCCGCTACCGCAGCCGGGTGATCTTCTCCGACCGGCTCGACCTGCTGCTTCAGAAGACCGACGTCAAGGTCGAGACCAACAATTCCGGATTCTGGAATTTCATTCTGGTCGGAGTGGTCCCCGTGCTGCTCATCATCGGCTTCATCTACTTCTTCTCCATGCGCCAGATGCGGATGAACGGGCGCGGACCGATGGATTTCGGCAGGAGCAAGGCGCGGATGATCCCCCCCGACGAACTCCATGTGAAATTCGGCGACATCGCCGGAGCCGACGAGGCGAAGGAGGAGATCGCGGAAATCGTCGAGTTCCTGAAGGATCCGATCCGCTTCCAGCTGGTCGGAGGACGCATCCCGAAGGGCTGCCTCCTCGTCGGCGAGCCCGGCACCGGCAAGACGCTGATGGCGAAGGCGGTCGCCTGCGAGGCTGGAGTCCCCTTCTTCTCGATCAGCGGCTCGGATTTCGTCGAGATGTTCGTCGGCGTCGGCGCAAGCCGGGTGCGCGACATGTTCGAGCAGGCGCGCAAACACACCCCATGCCTCATCTTCATCGACGAGATCGACGCGGTCGGCAGATCCCGCTTCTCCGGCTGGGGCGGCGGTCACGACGAACGCGAACAGACCCTCAACGCGATGCTCGTCGAAATGGACGGTCTCGAAAGCCGCAACGGAGTGATCGTTCTGGCGGCGACCAACCGTCCCGACGTGCTCGATCCGGCGCTGTTGCGTCCCGGCCGCTTCGACCGGCAGGTGGTGATGGATCTGCCCGACATCAACGGAAGACGCAAGATCCTCGACGTCCACGCCGCGAAGATCAAGACCGTCGAGGGGATCGACCTCGACGTCATCGCCCGCACCACCCCCGGATTCAGCGGCGCCGACCTCGCCAACGTCTGCAACGAAGCGGCGCTCCTCGCCGCGCGCCGCAACCGCGAAGCCGTCACTCAGGAGGATCTCGAGGAGGCGCGCGACAAGGTCAACTACGGCAGCGAACGCCGCAGCCGCAAGATCACCGACCGCGAACGCCGTCTCACCGCCTACCACGAGGCGGGACACGCGCTGATGGCGCTCTACGACGACAGATGCACCCCGGTCCACAAGGTGACGATCATCCCGCGCGGACAGGCGTACCTCGGCGCCACCTTCACCATGCCGGTCGAGGATACCTACACCACCGGCAAGCTCCAGCTCGAAGCCGAAATGGCGATGACGATGGGCGGCAGGGCGGCGGAGGAGATCGTCTTCGGCGACATCACCACCGGCGCGTCGGCGGACATCCAGCAGTTGACCGCGATCGCGCGGCGCATGGTCTGCATCTGGGGCATGAGCGAGAAGATCGGTCCGGTCAAGACCGGAGACTACACGAACCATCCGCATCTGCGGATCGACGGTCCCCCGCCGGAGTGCCTCGCCCCCGAGACCGAACGCGAGATCGACCTCGAAGTGCGCCGCCTCGTCAACACCGCGCTCGACCGCGCCCGCGAACTTCTCACCGCCAAACGCGCGGAGCTGGAAAAACTTGCGGAAGCTCTTCTCGAACGCGAGACCCTCTCGATCGACGAGATCAACGAACTCCTCGGTCTGCCGCCGCGCCGGAAGGCGGGGGATCCCGACGCCGGAGGCTCCTCCGGCGAAACGGACTCCGCCGCCGCTGAGGAAACTTCTTCGGCGGATGCCGCGGAAACCGCCGACGCCGGAGACTCCGCCGGAACCGCGGCGGAACTGCCGGCAAACGACTGACAACAGGGGGGACCGTTTCCCGACAGCCGCCGGGGATGCGTTTTTGCTTTGAAACGAAAAAGGCAGCGCGGGGCGGCGAACTCGTCAAGGGGGTGGGCAACGAGCATTTTTGCGCCGGATCATCGGCAGGCGGGGACCTGCGATCGGACGCCCGCCGCCCCGCGTTGTGGGGGCAACGGAAAACAGAGGGCGAATCGACGGATTCCGGGGTATTGACGGGGGGGACGGAGGTCCGTCGATCCGCCCTCAAAAATCGAAAAAATCTCCTCTTCCTTACTCCTCTTTTCCGGGACGGCGCCGCCGGGATCCCCGACCGGTCCTTGCGCGAAACATCGCGCGGCGGATCCGTCGTCGTCGCTTCCGGCGGCGCGTCTCTCTGACGCATCCCGGCCGCGGAACGTGGAACAGTTCCGGCAGCCGCATCCGCATCGCGGATACCGCGCTCCGGGGCTCCGGTCGGGGGACTCCTCTTTCCCCCTTCCGCACGGGCGCTTCCGCGTCGGACACCGTCTAACATATCCCCCGAAAGGGCAAATGTCAAACGAAAATTAAGAAAAAAATTGATTTTATTTTATTTTTTACTGTATTCAAGCACGAAACGACCGCTGCTCCGGTTGGGGGAGAAAGCCGTGACGGCGGCGGTCACGCATCCGTTTTCGCCGGTCTTTTGCCGGGGACGGTCTGTCCCACGCGGATCATGAGTTCGGAGGTGCGGCTTTCCACTGCTTCGCCGCGCAGCGCCGCCGCGAACATCTCCCAGAAGCTCTCCGCGATGGCCTCGGGCGTGTTGGTGATCGTCGTCGGTATCGGATCCAGATTCTCGTTGACGTCGTCGCAGCAGAAAAGCGCGAGATCTTCGCCGATCCGGATGTTGTGTTTCCGGCAGAATGAATATATCCGGTCAAGGTGGATGCCCGGCAGGATCAACGCATCCGGGGGAGGATCCGCACTCGCGATCCGCGCCATTCCGGCCTCCAGATCGTCGTAACTTTCCGAACAGCGGAAGACCCACGCCGGATCCACCCGCAGACCGTTCTCCGCCATGATGCGGTAGTAGTCCATCAGGCGTTGCGCATGAAGAGGATAAGCATAATGGTCCTCTCCGAAGCAATGCAGATAACCGATGCGCCGGTAGCCCCGCTTGAGGAGGTAATCCATCTGCATGGCGGTCATGTCGGGCGAATCCCGGAACCCCTCTGTGATTTTCAGGGAATGCAGAGGCATGAGTTCCAGACACGCCTCCACCCGCGGTGAGAGCGCGGCTCTCCAGACGGGATCGTGCGCTCCGCAAATGACGCACCGCGAGATCCCCTGCGCGGCAAACTCCTCCGCCACCTCCCGCGGATGGCGGTCGCCGACCCGTTCCGCGACGATCCGCTCTCCGGATGCCTCGGCGCACGCGGCGAGGCGGCGGAAGAGCTTGCCGACGAAACCCTGTTCGGGATATTTCTGCCAGTGGAGCAGCCGGATCTCGCCGGAACGCGGCACCGGAACGATCCGGCGGATCCCGCTGCCGGGGACGATCCGGATCAACCCTCCGCTTTGCAGCTCCCGCAGCACGCGGGAGACCACCAGCTGACCGGCGCCCGTGCGTTTCATGATCTCGCGGATCCCCGGCAGCGGCGCTCCGTGCGGCAGCGGCAGCAGCGCATCCCGCAGATATTCCGTCACGCGGACGATCTTCCGTTTCCGTTTTCCGCCGTCTTTCCGCATCTCCGCCTCCCGTTTCCCCGTAATATAACGCCGCTTCCGACGCTTGTCAACCGTATTGATTTCCATATTGATTTTGCAGGAGGGCGGATGAAAAACGAAAAAATTTCCGCCGCCCGGTTGCCAAAGCGGGGCGGCGCAGGGTATAATTAACGGCAGCGGAAAACGAAATCGCATTTCTGTTCCAACCATCCACAGCAAGGAAAGGATGTCAAGTTATGCACAAGAACACATTCACGCTGATCGAGCTTCTCGTCGTGATTGCCATCATCGCGATTCTGGCGGGGATCCTGATGCCCGCACTGCAGCAGGCGCGGGAGCGCGCCAACGCCACCGGCTGCCGCAACAACTTCGCCGCCACCGGCAAGGCGATCGCGTTTTACGCCGATGACAACGATTCCTACTTCCCCGCGCGGAACAGCGTCGATATCTTCAACCGGCAGTCTCCGCGAAAGGCGATCTGCATGAACGACTACTGGCCGGGGCTGACCGCAAGCATGCGCTACGGCGCCATCGGCAGAAACGATATCAAAAGCTCTCCCTATGCCTGTCCTTCCGCCAAGGCGAGCGAGGTGACCGACAGCAGCGAAAACCTCACCTGGAAAAACAACGATTATTATTTCACGCAAGGTTACAACACGCGCCTCACCACGGCGGGATTGATGTCGTTTGCCTCCGGCATCTTCAAATACGGCAAGATGGTGCGTTGGAGCTTCCCTTCGCGGCTGATGACGCTGGCGGACAGCACCGCGGATGTCGTCTTCGACCAGAGCCCTTTCACCAGAGTGTCGGACGGCAACCCCAACAAGAGAATGGAAGCGCGTCACAGCGGCGGAGTCAATGTCCTCTTCGCGGACGGGCATGTGAGCTCTCTCAGGAAGGATGAAGTGCCCGATCATAATATTTCCAGCTGCCGCGACAAGGCGTTCTGGCATCCCATCCCCAGTGACGGGAAGTCTTCCTGGTATTGACGGTCCGTCCGCGCCGCATTCACGGATTTGATGTGTATCCGGCATGGCGATCGGTCGGACCCCTGATCCCGCAGGGAAGCTCTCCGCTCCGCTGCGCCCGTGCCGCCGGAAATGGCTTGATACCGTATAAAAAAACTCAGGAGGGATCATGAAGAAACATCTCGTGCTTCTGCTGCTCGCGGGAGCCTTCGCGCTCGCCGGAGCGCCGCAATTTCCGGAACAGCTCGAACCCCGGCTGCCCCGGAAGATCACCGTCGGCAAGACCCCCGAACTCGTGATGGCGAAAGGCGGCAGGGCGAACTTCGAGATCGTGGTGCCCGCCGATGCGGCGCCTTCGGTGAAGTTCGCGGGGAAGGAGGCGGCGGCGCTGCTGGGCAGGAGCTTCGGCTCCGAACTCAAGGTGCTGGAGAAGCCTACGGGAAAGTGTCCCGCGATCATCCTCGGCAGTCCGGAATGTGCCGCGAAGCTCGGGATCGACGTGAACAAGCTGGATCGGGACGGGTTCGTCATCAGGACCTTCCCCGGCGGCGTGCTCATCGTCGGGCGCGACGATCCCGGGAAGGGCGAGAAGGAGATCCTTGCGGATCACGCGACGATCTTCGGGACCTACGATTTTCTGGAGCGCTTCGCCGGGATGCGCTTCTATCTGCCGGGCGATTACGGCACCGTCATCCCGAAAATGACGGAGTGGAGCCTGCCCGCCATCGACATCTACGAGCGCCCGGATTTCTATCAGCGCTCATACACCGACTGGCAGGGAACGAAAAAAAAGGTCAACGGGAGCGAATGGAGCAAAGACTCGCTCCTGCTGACCCGGCTCCGCAACCGGCAGCAGACCAGAAAGATCTACCAGTGCCACTCCATGCGGGAACTGAACTACGGCACCCGCTTCGGCAAGACCCATCCGGAATACTTCGCGCTGCAGAGCAACGGCAAGCGCGTCATCGACATGAACTTCACCGGCGCCGGTCATTGGGACATGAGCCAGTTCTGCTGTTCGAGCAGGATCAAAGACGAAGTCATCGCCGACGTCGTTTCGTACTTCAAGGGAGAACCCGCCTCGGTGCGCGGCGTCGTCAGCCGCCGGACCCGGAAGGAAGGCTGGTTTCCCCCGTATTTCCCCGCAGGAGGAAAATTCTGCACCGTCGATTTCCCGGACGGCGTCAAGAAGTGCACCTGCCAGAAATGCGCGCCCGAGATCATCACCGGAACCAACGAGCAGATGCGGGAGCACTACTGGCGCTTTTTCCGCGACGTCGCGCAGGGCGTGAAGGATTCCGGAGTCGGCGGCTGGTGTGTCGTACCCTGCTACTACTCCTGGTGGAGGGGCGTGCCGCCGAAGTTCCCGCTCCCCGACAACATGCTCTTCATCTTCACCGTGCGGGGCGCGTGGGATGAAGAGAATCCCGCCGTCCGCGACCGGAAGATCGCCGAACTCAAAGCATGGGCGGAGTCGGGTCACGGCAAGCTGCTGCTCTGGACCTATCCCGGCAAGTATTACGGCGAATTTCCCGGGATCCCCTGCGCTACGCCCCGCTTCGACGCCTCGTTTCTGAAACGGGTCCGCCCCTATGCGCTCGGGTGCTATTTCGAATCCAGCACCGACTACCGCTTTTTCAACTACCTGCTCCACTACGTCTACGGCAAGATCCTCTGGAACGCCGATACGGATGTGGAAGCGCTGCTCGACGAGCATCACAAGCTCATGTACGGTCCCGCGGCGGCGCCGATGAAGGAGTTTTTCGACTCCGTCGAGCGCAACTGGATGAAGATCGCCGGTCACTCCGTGGATACCAGCATCGGACCGATCACCCAGTATCCTTCGAATCTTGAGATGTGGAGCACCGTCTACTCCCCCGCCGAGCGGAAGCGCCTGAGCGGTCTCTTCGATCAGGCGGAAAAACTTGCCGCGAAGACTCCGGAATGCCGGAAACGGGTCAGGATCCTGCGCCGCGAAATGTGGCAGCCGGTCCTCGACGCCGCCAGGAGCTTCTCCGATCAGACAAAAGCCGTCGCCGACTGGGGCGCCTTCATGCCGGAGATCACCGAGGCTCCGGTCATCGACGGCAACCTGAAGGATCCGGTGTGGAAACAGGCGGAGGTCATCACCCTCGTCCCCTCCCTGAAGGATCAGAAGGTCGAGGTCCGCACCACGGTCCGGGCGCTCCGGGACGGGAAGTATTTCTACTTCGCCTTCGACTGCGAAGACTCCGGCACGCCGAACAGCATCGAGCGCCCGTTCGACAGCCGGGAGCTTTGGAAGGACTCCGGCGTGGAGGTCTTCCTCTCCCCGGACAGGAATCCGGAGCGCTGCTATCAGATCATGGTCAACGCTTCCGGCTCCATCGCCGACCTGGTGTGCCGTCAGAAGGTCAACGACTGGTCGTGGAACAGCGGCGCGGCGGCGAAATGCGCCGTCACCCCCGGCAAGGGGTGGACAGTCGAGATCCGGATCCCCCGGGATTCCATGGCGTCCGCGTCGGATTCCGGGATGCTCGCCAACCTCACCCGGCGCTATTTCCCGGCGAAGCGGAAGCCGGAGTCGTATGTCTGGGGACCCTTCTATGTGAAACTGAACAACGAGATCGACCACTTCGGCACGCTCCGTTTCCGGACGGACGACATGGAAAATCTGGTGAGAGACGGCGATTTCGACCGGGAACCCAACAGGAAGGCGCCCCGCTTCCTCGGAGCGTGGGGGTGGCGCGGAGGGGACAACAGCTTCCCCGCCGCGACCGATTATCTGCTGACGGGCAAATATTCCGCGATGCTGGATTCCGCCCGGTTCGGGGAGAAGGAGTCCTGCACCGTCTCGCAGTCCCTGCCTCTCCGGCCCGATACGGAGTACGAACTTTCCTTCTTCATGAAGCTGGAGAACGTCAAGGCGAACGAAGCGAAATCCAGCGGATTTTATGTGCGCGTGGACGATTCCGGGAAGCGGGCGAAGCTCTTCCCGCCCCGGAGCACCGCCGCCTTTGCCGGCACCGTTCCGTGGACTCCCGTCTCGTTCCGCTTCCGGACCGACAGAAACGTGATCCCGGAGAAACGGCCCCGGCTGGTGTTCATCCTGCGCAAGGCGACCGGCAAGGTCTGGATCGACCGTGTCCGCCTCTATGAAGTGAAGAATACGCAGTAAGACCGGGAGACCGCCGTACGGAGGATTCGGGATGGACAGACGCACCTTTCTGAAGAACGCCGCGATGTTCGCGGTGCTGGCGCTGGAAGCGAGGCTGGCGGCGAAGACGGGGATCGGCGGCGGCTCGCGGGAAGTGCGGAGCCTCCCTCCCGTTTCCTGCAATTTCGGACCGCTCGCCGCGGAACAGCTCCCCGCGGCGATGGAAAATCTCGCCGGCGCCGGCGCGCGGCGGCTCATGCTGACGGCACGGCAGCTGACGCAGTGCGCCGACGATGCGGTCTACCGGGGTTCCCTGCTCGACGCGACCCGGAAAAACGGGCTCCGGATCTTCGACGTCCACGCGCCGCACAGCATGACCAATTCCTTCGGCTTCCCCGCGGAAGAGGCGGATTCTCTCTTTTTCGCCTCCGCGCGCAAAGCGATGACGACGGCGGCGGAACTGGGCGCCCGGACCGTGACCTTCCACCTCGCCCGGACCCGATGTGTCAGACAGTACGCGGAGAAGTACGGAACGTTCGCCAAAGCGGAGACGGAAAAGGCGAAAACGCGGGTCCTCCGTCAGCTGGAAAAGGTGATGCCGGAAGCGGAAAAACTCGGTCTCATGATCGCGCTCGAAAATCTCTTTCTGCCGACCTCCACCGCGGCGTTTCTGGTCTCCGTTATGCGGGAGTATCCCCATCCGAATTTGGGGCTGACATATGATTCCGGCCATGCGCTGGTCGTGGAAAAGCAGCCCGGGAAACGCCCGGAGGAGATCGCCGAATGGATCCGGATCGGCTGGGATGACGACACCGTGATCTTTCAGGACGACCAGCTGGATCCCATGCTGGAGTATGTGATCACCGGGCATTTCCACGACAACAACGGGAAAAACGACGAACACAAACTGCCCGGGGAAGGCATCGCGGACTGGAAGCGGATCACCGACCGGCTCCGCCGCGCTCCCCGGCTGATCTCCGTGCAGAGCGAAGTCAACACCCGGAATTACGGCGACGATCCGGGGATCCAGCTGAAGTCGTTCCGCCGCTGCGGCTTCGACGGATGACCGGCGGTGCGCGAGCGCCGCGCCGGGCATGCGGTTCCGACAAAGCGATTCATTCCCCCGAAAAACGCTCCGGGAAAGACTTTTCGTCACAAGAAAATTTTTTCGTCAGTTGAAAAAAACCTTGCGGAGCAATATAATATCGCACGAAACGAAATCCCGAAGCGGATCGGATGTCCGCGGAGATATGTGAGGTAATCATGAAAGAAATCATCGATACCGGCAAATGCAAATACGGTCATTTCGATCCGGAAAAACGGGAGTACGTCATCACCACCCCCTACACCCCGAAGGCGTGGATCAACTATCTCGGCGGCGTCGGCGATCTGGATGCCTTCGTTTCCAACCGGGCGGGCGGGACCGTCTGGTACAAACAGCCCCACACCGGCAGACTCACCCGCTACCAGTACACCGCGCTGCCGGAGGACCGTTCCGGCTTCTATCTCTACATCCGGACCGAAGACGGGACCGTCTGGAACCCCTCCTGCACGCCGACCTGCACCCCGCCGGACCGCTACGAGTGCCGCCACGGCATGTATTACACGATCTTCGCTTCGGAGAAGGACGGTCTGCGGGCGCGGGTCAAATATTTCATCCCCTGCGGCGATCCGGTCATGCTCTGGGATCTCCGCCTCACGAACCGGACGGAGAAGAAGCAGAAATTCTCCGTCTACCCGTATCTCGATTTCTCCATGCGCGACTATGTGAAGGACGCGCTCCACTACCATTTCTGCGGCAATCAGATGACCGGCGCATACGATGCGGAAAACCGCGCCCTCATGCTGGAATATTTCGCATTCGAGGCGCAGCATCCGGGGTATACGCTCTTCAACGCGACGAAGCCCTTCGTCTCCTTCGATATGCGGCGCGACACCTTCATCGGCCGCTGCCGCTCCGAATCCAACCCGGAGGCGCTGGAAAGCGGCATCCTCTCCGGCTCCGAAGTCACCGGCGCGGGATTCCCGATCTGCGGCGTCTTCCGGCTCGATTTCGAGCTGGAGCCGGGAGCGTCCGAACGGGTGGTCGTGAAACTCGCGGCGAAGCGGAAGCGGGAGGATGCCGCCGCGCTGCTCCGCAAGTACGACGATTTCGCCGCGGTTGATGCCGCCGCGGCGGAATTCGCGGCCTGGTGGGACGGCATTCTGGAGAAAAATCAGGTCCGCACTCCGGAGAAGGGTCTCGACGAAATGCTCAACGCGTGGTTCCCGAAAAACATCAAGACCACCATGCGCTGCGGCAGAAGCATTTCGCAGCGGCACACCGGGTGCGGGACCTCCAAGCATTTCCGCGACACGATGCAGGACATCATGTCCGGCGCGCTGTTCTTCCCCGACGAAACCAAGGAGAACATCCTCCTGCTGATGCACTCCGTCAGGGAAGACGGGCGGATCGTCTACAACATCGATCCCGTCTCGCTGAAGAGTTCCATGCCGGATCACATGCGCTGCGACTCCGCGGTGTGGGGCGTCTTCACCGTCGCCCGATACATCGCCGAAACCGGCGACGCCGGATTGCTGGATACCGAGGTCGCCGATTACGAGGGCAAGAACGCGACCGTGCTGGAACTCCTGCTGCGCGCCATGAGATTCACCGGCTCCGAGACGGGCTGCCACGGTCTGCCGAAACTTTTCGACTGCGACTGGAACGACATGCTCGTCATCATCAGCGCGATCCATCACGACGGCGAGAGCGTCATGGTCGGCATGCAGTACATCGCCGCCGCGAAGATCCTGATCGGGATGCTCGACGCGGAGAAATACGCCGGGGAGATCCGGTTCCTGGAGCGGAAGATCGCGGAGTTTTCCGAAGCCCTCGATTCGGAGGACGTCTGGGACGGCGCGTGGTACCGGAGGATCCTTTTCCCCGATGCGGTCATGGGCTCCGCCCGCAACGACGAAGGCGCGATCTTCCTCAATACCCAGACCTGGGCGGTCCTCGCCGGCACGCTGAATGCCGGACACGTTGCCCAAGCCATGGAGCAGGTCCACGAAACGCTGAACAGCAAGTACGGGCTCCAGCTTCAGCTGCCGCCCTTCACCAGACTCATGGACGGCAGCCGCTTTTGCGGGAACGCGCCCGGCGCGGGCGAAAACGCCGGACTTTTCTATCACGCCAACGTCTGGGCGATCATTGCCGAAGCCCTGCTGGGACACTCCGAACGGGCGTGGGAGTATTTCCGGAACATCCGTCCCGACTGCCGCAGCGCGGAAGACGCCGACCTCTACGAGCGGGAACCCTACGCCTTCGCCTCGTGGGTCTACGGTCCGCAGAACGCCAACTGCGGCAAAGCCGCGCTTTCGCACCTGACCGGCGGCGCCTCGTGGATCTATCACGCCGCGACCGAATACCTCCTCGGGATCCGCCCGGAGGTCGGCGGACTCCGCATCGCCCCGTGCATCCCCGCCGAATGGGACGGGTATTCCGTGGCAAGAAGCCTCGCCGGAGCGCGTTACCTCATCCGCGTCCTGAATCCGCGGCACAAAAGCGGTCCGGAGGTGAAGATCGAGGTGGACGGCGCTCCGATCGAAGGCAGCCTGATCCCGCGGGGACCCGCCGGATCGGAGGTCCGGATCGTCGCGACCATCCTCTGATTTTCCGGATCCCGCTCTTGAAATGCCGCGGGGGATGATGTACATTTCGGTTCCGGGAGAAACCAATGTTCGCTCATCTCAAAAGCATCGAAGGTCTGGTCAAATTTCACGCGCCGGCTCACCGCCCGGTGAGACCGATCACGATCATGCCCGCCCGGGAGATCGTCGAGGTGCTGGTCGGGGGCGAGGTCTTCTTCGAGCGCGACGGCAAACGGGAGAGATTCGGCAGGGGAGCGGTGTTCTGGCACACCGCGGGGGAATATACCGTCTGCGAGACGCCCCGGGAAAATCCCTACCGCTGTTTCGCCTTCGAGTTCGCCGTCAGGGACCGCGCCCGTCCGGTCCCGAGGGTGAGCTTCTGGGAGGATACGCGGGATATGGATCTCTTCTGCGAGGAGGTCTTCTGCGCCTTCCACTCCTCGAAATGCGACCGGAACATGCTCGCGGCATACTGCTACGCGACTTTGTGCTGGCGGTGCGGCGGCAACGCCGTCGCTTCCCGCTCGATCCCGGAGGTCCTGAAGGCGTCGCTCGATTTCATCGGCGGACATCTGGATTCCGGGATCTCGGTCGGGGAGATCGCCCGGGCGTCCGGCATCAGCCGGCAATATCTTTTCAGGCTTTTCCGGGAGACCTTGGATACCACTCCGTACAGATACCTGCTGAAACGCCGGATCAGTCTCGCCAAACGTCTGCTTGCAGGCAACGATCTGCCGATCAAGAGCATCGCCGCCATGTGCGGATTCGAGTCGCCGGAGGTCTTTTACCGGCGGTTCCGGACCGTTGTCGGCATGACTCCCGGAGAATACCGCAGGCACGCCTTTCTCGGGCTTCCCTCCGGAAGGGCGATGCGGAACGATGCGGCGGACGCCTGACGGACCCGTCTCCGGAACGGCGCGGCGGCGGGAACTTGGGCGGAAACGCCTGCGGATGACGGAAGGCGATGCCGGATTTTTCCCTCTGCGGCTTGCAATCGTGCCGATCCGGGTGTATATTAACCTGTGATCGGGATATAGCGCAGCCTGGTTTAGCGCGTTTGACTGGGGGTCAAAAGGTCGAGAGTTCGAATCTCTCTATCCCGACCATTTTTTTGTCATAATCCGCAACGAGTTATACATTCGCTGCGGATTTTGTTTTCAGAGTGCCATCACACTTTTATCACACTCCGCGTTCGTAAAAAACAAAAAATCCCCGCCACATTGCTATGGCGAGGAACCCGGTTGCACGCGATACCGACTCCGGGAAGCCGGGAAAGGAATGCGCAGCGCAACTCGTCAGTCGGTTCGGAGAACGCTGCGCATCGGGTCGCTGCTTTCCCGCTATGGCCGCTCCGAACCCATTATGTCGATGTCATATATTTTAAGCATGAAATGCGGAAAAGTTGTCATATTCGCATGCTTCGATCAGAAAAAATTGAAATTATTTTGACTGGACAGGTGCGGTCTCCTGACTGGAAGCGGTCGTATTGGATTTTTTTGCCAATTCAGCAAACGCTTTTTCCGCCTCCTCGCGTTTCTTCTTCAGTGCTTCTTCGGCGGCTTTTGCATCCGCATCGCTTCCGGCCGTGAAATCGTATTCGATAATCTGCTCCTTCGTGCCGAAAAGCGATTCGGTCTGCGTAGCCTTGAAATATCCGGTCGTCGGGACCTTCTGATCGGCGGGTATGCCGACCTTGCGGCTTTTGTAGGTGACGCGGCCGATGATGATCCTCCCCTGCGGTGTCGCGGTCTCCGGATTCGCGGTTTCCAGTTCTCCCAGCATGACGTACCCGTCAAGTCCGAGATTCTTCCCGGATGCGCTTTCCGTCATCTTCCCGGCGGTCGTTGAACACCCCGCGAGGAATACTCCGACAATGCCGACACAGACCGCGACACTCAACACATTGCCGAGTTCACGCGCGATTTCGATGATCTTCTTCATTCTTCTGCTCTCCTTATTTGGTGTGATGATACGGACACTTTTCGATGTGTTCCGCGATAGCCGCTTTGATTTCTCGCTGAATATCGTCCTTGCTCCACAACTTACCCTCGATTTTGGCGAGGTCGGTTTTCAGGTTTGCAAGAGACTCCCTGATTCCGCTTATGTCGTTTGGGAGTGTCCCCAGCTTGATGTCGATGACCCATTTCACGATTCCGATGACTACGCCGAGCGCAATCACCCCCAATACGACCAATGTGACGATTTGCAGCGGTGTTGCGCCTTGAGTGATCGTGACCAAATTTTCCGGTGTGATGTTATTCATTGACTCCATCCTTGATGAGACGATTTTCTCTCCATGCGATCCAACCAAACCACCGCACCGCATAATAAGCGCACTTTGCAGCGAACAGTCCGGCTCCGAACTCGATCAGCAGGGACAAAAACATCCTGTCCGCTTCCTTGCGCGTCCAGTCGGATGGCTGTGTCCGATAAATGAAGTCATGGCAAATTCCCGCCGTCGTGACGTGGCTGTCGCTGTTGGGGAAGACAATTCTCCAGAACATACGGGGAACAGATGCCCCGTCAGACTCAAAATATCGCGGAATCAGAAAGGATTTCCCGCCGAAGCTCACGCGGTAAGGGAAAAGAACCGTGAAGACATTTCCGCGCTTATCTTCCTTGTGTGTCCTGAAAATGATATTATTCATGCGTTCGCCTGCTGATCGTTGGTGAACAGATCGTTCCAGTTGTACTCAATGCGTCCGAGATCGGATGCGATTCCGCAGAATTTGATGGCGAGGTCTGCGGTTTCGGCATCGCTCAATCCATTCTTCTGGCACCAATCCAGCAGTTCCGCCGAGTATGCCCCGGTCGGAAAATCTGCGCGAGTCTTGTGCAATTTGACGGCAACTTCATCGACATAGGCCCAAAATGCCGCTTTGACCTTGGCGTAAGCCTGAATCTGTTCTTCCGAATGGGTGGTCAAGGCATCAATCCGTTCCTTGAGCGCGATCTGTTCTTTCTCTTTTCTGGTAATGACTTTCATTATGACCTCCAAAGATTTGTCTCACATAGTTTTTCATCTGCCGTATCAAACCCCGTGAGTTGGCTCTTGCCGCATGAGCCGACCAACTTTGAAAGTGCAGGCAGATGTCGTTGAGATTCATCTTGCCTTTGTCCACCATCCCTTTTAACGTCCGGAGTTTTCTGCGCTCTTTGGAAATCGATTTGTGATTCACCTTGACGATCAACTTTCCCGTTTTATTGAAAAAGCGCCGATATTTTAAGAACACCACGCCTTGACGCAACGGAGAAATGCACGTTTTCGCGTTCAATCTCAAACCGAGTTTCGTCACCATTTCCGTGATTGTCAACAGCGCGTTGCGTAGAACTTCCTTATCTTCATGGATCAGAATAAAATCATCCATGTAACGGACATAATACTTGATTTTGAGACGTTCCTTGATGTAATGATCGAGGTCATCCAGCACCGCAAGTGCGATGAGTTGTGAAATTTGACTGCCGAGCGCGACGCTCCGCTTCCCGAATGGGTCTGCGGCGATCTCTTCCGGCGACCGGTTGTCCGGAAAACTGTCGATGATGTCGCAGATGTATTTCAGGAAATTCTCGTCCCGGATTCTCTTTTTCATCGCGGCTTTCGCAACTGAATGCGGAATGGACGGAAAAAACTTGGAAAGGTCTATTTTCAATACCCATCCGTTTACCCCGTGCTTTCGGTAAAAACGTCTCATGTGGCAATCCAGACGATGAATGGCATAATCTACTCCGCGACCGACCAGACACGCGCAGTTGTCGTGGATGAATCCTCTGGTGATGTCCCGATATACTCCGTTGTTGCAGATCGACCGCTGAAACACTCGGTCACGAAAGCGCGTCGAAACGATCTCCCGTTTCTTCGGTTCGTAAACCATGAATCGGATGTAGGGCATGATGCTGTATTCGCCGCTCAGCAAATCCTGACGAAGCCGTGATGTACGAGACAGAATGTTGCGCAGATAGTCCTGCACCGATTCCTTCCAGCGGACATTGCGTGCGCATTCAATCGCCGCGCGGTACAGTTGCTCAAAACTCAACGATTTTTCAAAGTCCGTCATGTTCCCTCTGGTGTTTTCATAAAAAAGCCGCAGTCTACAGCGATACCCGCTCGAAAGCGGACCGCATCTGCGGCGTGTGTTCCCACCCCCTGTTCGGGAGTGGCAGGTCAGCGGCTCCTTGAATATATTGCTCTGATTTCAGCCTTTCGGCTTACTCTATGCTGGCAAATCACATTCGATCCGGGGCGACCCCGTTGGTATTGTTGGCGTTGTTGTTGTTGAGCGCCCCCGAAGTGTTGACGTTGTACACGTTGTTGGCGTTGCCGGTGTTGGGCGAGCGCAACCACCAGTTCGAGGTCCCGAACAGCCGCAAACCTGTCTCAATGAGTCTGCGCTTCAAAACGCTTGTCATCACTCGCCTGCCATGTTCTGATTAAGCGTTGGATATTGATGACCAATCCGGTCCAGAACTCCACCCGGTCGGATGCCAGATGAAAAATTTTGTAGGCCAGATTGATTTCCGTCAGCAGGGCAAAGCAATGAGCCAATGCCTCGCTTTGAAGTCGCTTCCGGGTGTTGTGCCCGGAAACGTCTTCTACCCGCACGCTGTTTGCCAAAACAAGTTTTCGCAGAATGGACCGCGTTTCAGAGACAATTTCATTCGTCACGCACCAACGATACCGCTTGGGAAAATTCCTTTCGTTGCACACGATCTGCATTGTGTACACCGCCAGTTCTTCCGCTTTCACGATACACGTCAGTTTGGATTCATTACGTTGACTCTTCGGCACACTCATATTTTGATTTTTCTCCTTGTTATTCCGCGCCGTTCGGCGCGATTGGTATAATTAACAGATGACGCAAGCCGGGGCGACCCCGAAGGTATAGTTGGCGTAGTTGTAGCTGAGCGCCCCCGACGTGTCGACGTAGCACACGGTGTAGGCGTGGCCGGCGTTGGGCGAGCGCAACCACCAAGCCGAGGCATTGTTTGCCGAATTATACTTGATTTTGCTGCTTGCGTCCGTTCCGAAGAAGAAAGCGAACTGATCTCCCTCGTAGATATTGTTGTTCGCACTTCCGAAGACTTCAGTATTGGACGGCAGAAAGAACGTATCGCTGGTAACGCGGCTTCCGCCACCGTCCGTCACGGTGTTTTTGGCAGTCCTCAAATAAACCGCGCCGACCGCGTCGATAAAACCGGGTTCGGTGATGCCGTTGAGGAATCCTGCGGTGCTTGATGCGTATCCGGGAGCGTTGTCCCAAATGTTCTGCGCCGTCCACCACTGACCTGCGGCCTCGGCGCTATTCAGCCATTGCCGGATTGCCGATTCCTCCCAGTTGTTGTATCCGTAACTGACGCGGTTGGTATGGGGGTTTTTTTCGTAATAAGTGTTGCCGGTAACGGGTTCGCCTTCGGTAACGGACGCTTCGGAATACTCGTCACCGTTCTTGGTGTAATACGTTTTCCCGTTTTGGAAAGTTGCATCTTCCGTCAGCGCGTATGCTTTTTCCGCCGCATCCCATTGCAGAGATGTCAGTACTTTGCGCGACAGCAGACTCATCGAATGCGCCTGAAGTTCATAAATCACCCCGTCAACGGTGATTTTTTCCGGGACGCTGATATAATCATGCGTACTGCCGACATTGGTCGATCCGGTAATTGCCGAAATCGTTCCTTTGGCGTTTTCCAGACTGCGCTGCTGGTAAACCGTGGTTCCGACCTCGATTTGTCCCATCGAGTGAACCCACGCATAGGAGTTTCCATTCGCATAAAGGAGAGCCACGGGGATACGGTCATCGAATCCCATGATTTCCTGCTGGATTTCCCCGTATGTGGAGTGTGACGCTGTCAGAATGTCGCCTGCCGAAAAAACGGTCTGTGCGTCTCCGGAAAGCACGAGATCGGAAACCGTCGCCCATGTGATTTCGCTCGTTTCGACGCGGTTGGCATCGTCGATTGTCACCACGCCGTCATCGGTGTACGGGAAGAACTGGTAGTAGTATGTCACTCCCTCCGTGATCGTATCGACGAAAGCGCTCCCGTTGTACTGATTTCTCGTGGTGCAGTTCAGTATCAGGGTGCCGTCATCCGGTCCCGTGGGATAACTCCCCTGTTTGCGGACCCATTTGCACCCCGCCCATTTTGCGATGACGACGCCGCCGACCACCGTGTCCTCTGCATCTTGGATTTTGATGCGCACGCTCGAACCTTGCGCCACGCACCGGATATTCGATACGTTGCCGACGCCGACCGCGCCGACCTGACAGTCCTGCCAATGGTAGTAACCGCTTTCGTCAACGCACTGGTAAAAATGCCCGTGTTTGAAATTTTCGTTGGTCTGCCCCGTGTAGAGACAAACCTTTCCCGCCGCGCCCGCGTTGGCGTTCGGCATCGTCGATACCGGCTGGATGGCGCTTTCGATCAGTTCTTTGTCCTTGCCCGACAAATCCTTCTGCCGAAGTCCGCCCATGATGGGATCGTAGAAAACGTCCATGATTCACTTCTCCTATTCGATTTCCTTGGTTTCGTTGATGGGAATGTAGGTGAGCGTAGCCCTGTCGGAGACCTTGCCGTAAGTCCACTCGATCACGGTCGTTCCGCTGGTCGAGTTGTCGATGCGGTGGATCGGTCCCGTTTCGTAATCGCCGAAAATGATGTAGGTGTAGTTCCCTTCGGTGATGACCTTGTAGACGGGGAGTTTCCGGCGTTTGAAATCCACGCTGGTCTGCTGGAATCCGTACTCGTCGATTGTTTTCATTTGTCTTTCTCCTTCTCTATGATCTTGTTGATCGTGTTGATAACCTGTTCCGGAGTAATCATCCGGCTGCACTCGAAATGTCTGTCAGTCCCCTTATGCCGGGGACACCACAGATAATCGAAATGGTCGAAATCTTCGCGCATGTCGTTCCAGCACCCGTGACAGGGGTGATAATTGATGACGCGGTACGGGGTGTAGAACTCATTTTCCGCTTCCGTAAATCCGCTTATCAGCACCACGGGCACCTTGCAGCACCACGCCAGCCACGAAAGACCCGAACTCAATCCGACAAAGAAGTCCGCGTTTTTGATGATGTCGATGCGCTGTTGCAACGGCAGATCGCCCGTAAAGTCCTCCGCTCCCTGCGGGATATGGTGCCACACCAGACCATGCCCCTGCACCCGGTCGCGGTCGATGCACAGCACCCGGTAGCCCATTTCCTTGAGATACGCGATCACGCGATCCCATCCGAAGGGATTGTTCCAGTATTTGCATCCGGAACTCGCCTGTGTAGCGATGCAGACATACTTTTCGCCAATGGTTCTTTCGGCGGAAAGATCGACGCGTGGCGGTTCGTCGGCGAGTTCCATCCCGGCAAGACCGAGGATCATTCCGGCGGTCCTGTGCAGTCCGACCTGCCGGAAATCGCGCGGCTGATTGTCCACATTGCCCCGGAAAAACAATCCCAAGAGGTAGCATGCGTATGGCTTGTAGTTTTTGGTCTCTTCCGGGGTGATGAACTTGATCTCCGGGTACTGTTTCCTGAAAATTTCAGCGATTTTTCCGGTCATGGCGCAGACGAGTCGGCACCCCGTCTTCTTCTGAAAGCGCTCCACGTAGCTGAACCATGCGATGCTGTCGCCCAAGGTTCCGACCGGTAGCTGAACCAGAACCGTCTTCCCGCGAGCGTCGTAATCGTGATGATATACGAGTGCCGGGTTCCCCTTTTTGTAGACTTCGATCCGGAATCTCACGAAGTATTTTTTGACAGAAACCACCCATGCGCCTTTTGCCACGTCAACCGAATAGAGAACGAGATCGCTGTCCAAGTCTTTCAGTACCACATGATATTCATCCGCCCCGTCCGGGAACTTCATCCGGCATCCGTCGTTGAAGTCGAAAAGAATACCTCCTCCGAGATTTTGCGTCGGGGTATCCGGGATGTCCCCATAGATTTTCGGCTGCGGCGGAGTTTTCTGCTTCTCTGCCCCGTCATCCTGTTTTTGGGTTACGCACATCGGCGTATCTCCCCTGATGGTGAAATTGTCCATTTTTTCCTCTCTGTTTTTATGGTTCGGCATACGTTATCGTGGCACCGTCCGCGACGTAGATATATGCTCCAGCCTTGCTGGTGATGTTGATTGCCGATACCCCCGAATAGAACCATACGCTTGCGCCGCTGGACACCACCAGTCCGGACGCGGAGCCGGGAGCGGACATATACAGACTGGTTTGACTTTCCATTACACCGCCGTCCAGATATGCAGAACTCATCCACATGCTTGCGCCGGGACTCATGGCAAGTCCGGAAATCCGTGTCGAACTGTACATTTCTCCGTACCCGGCCATACCGATAGTCAGCGAAGTAATCATACCGCCGCGTCCGAAGATAGTGCCGCTTTCCACGGTATTGATGAAGCTGCTTGCCCGATTGGATATGAATTGGCTGCCATAGGACATAAGCGTGACGCTGTTGGCCTGCCCTCCGGGACTGACGTGCATCATGCCGCTGCGCCCGGAAAATGTCACGCCGTTGGCGATTCCTTCGCTTTTGACGTGCATGTACGATGATGATCCGAGCGTCGTATCGGTCGCCGTTCCGCTTCCCAGCACCAGCATGGAGCCGTAGTTTTCGATGATGGCCCCTGACAGATTTCCGCCTTTGCTTTGGATATAGTTGTTTGAGAGCGCGAAACACCGATCCTCGCCGAAATCGATGGTATTGTTGCCGCTGATTTGAATCCATGCGCCTGTTTCGAGAGTCATGGCTGAAACGGTGTTGTATTCCTGTATCCGCAAACTGCCGCCGCTGGAAATGTATCCGGACACGAGTTCGGTGTAATAAGCCATGTTCAGCATCCCTCCGGAATCCACGATGCACGAACGGAGTTTGGCGTTGCTGTTGGCGTACAGTGACCCGCCAGCGTGGACATGCGTGTTGATTGCTGACCCGTATGACACATACTGCCATCCGCCCGATGAGATTTCCGCGTCGAACGCGGTTCCGTAGGTGCTGACATACTGGTACGCGCCAGCGTAAATCGTCGTGGCAAACGCGCTTCCCTGTTCACGAACGATTTGCGAACATCCCGGCGCGGACAAAACGGTGGAGTAGGCAATCCCGTATTGCGACAGCATCTGATAACAGCTGCTTTCCGTCAGAACGGTGTTGCTCGCTATGCCTGACGAATAGATGAATTGAGACCCGCCACTTTTGATGATGGTGTCGATGCTTTGGGCGTAAAAACTGACCGCCTGCATCCCGCCGTATCGGATAACGGTTTCGATGGCTGTGCCGCCGTAATAAACCTCTTGAACATTGCCGTTGTTGAGCGAATATCCGCTCGCGGTTCCTCCGGACAGGGAAAAATAACCGTCGATATTCGACCCCGTCACGATGGTTTGGTCATCGTATCCCCATACTCCGTGAACGAGTTTTCCTCCGTTGTTCAGTTGGATGTCGTAGCATTTTGCCCCGCTCGACACATAAAGGTATGCCCCGGAGGAAACGATTGTCCCGGACATGAAAATTCCGCTCGAACAATAAAATTCGTAACTGCTGAGCAGTGTCGCGTCCACTATGCTTGCGCCGGGTGACGCATAGACCGATGCTCCGTAGCTCATGGTGCAGTTCTTCAGCACCGCGTTGGAATATACGGTGCAGTATCCTCTGCTCCTGATTTCCGGTCCGATCATTGTAGCGCCGTTGTTGAGATTCACAAAGCCGTTTGATGTGATGATTGTCCCGCTTGCGGTTCCTCCGCTGGAAACAGTCATGGAACCGTTGGAATTGATCTGTGTGTCTTCCGTATATCCGCCGGAGGAAACAAATTGAAATGCTCCGTTGTTGACATTGACATTTTTTGCCGATCCGCCGGAGTAAATCCGCTGCGAACAACCGTAATTGATATGCCCTCCGGAAATGACTCCGCTGTCGTATGCGTCGATCCGCTGTACGCGGTTGCTCATCATTATCACGTCGCGGATCACCATCGCGCTCTGTTGCAATCTTCCGTTTGACAGATACGCGAAAGCTCCGCGAGACCCGGAAACCGGCTCGTCTCCGCCGCCTTGGTCGCGGTCGATTCCGTAGGGGTTGTATCGGTATGGAAATTTCATGTCAGCTGCGCCTTGAAGCAGTGCGAATAATTGACGAACATCCGCAGCTTGTTGATCGCGTTGTTGTCGTAGATCGCGTGGATGACGAAAACATAGGTCGTGTTCACGCCGTCCAGCCGGTCGAATACGGACGGCACGTCGATGGCCTCCATCGTGGAGTTTACGCTGCCGATGCTGATGCCGGTAATATCGACGGACGATGTCAGTCGGTAAATCCACGTGAAGTCATCGCCGCTCTGCCCCGTGTAGGCGTCGCCGTTTTTGTCTTTGACCGAGGTGAAGTCCAATGCGATTGTCCCTGCTGAATTGACGGTGCTGTTCACCAGCACGGGGCGGTTGAGGTACAGCGTATTCGGGTTCGCCTCGCTCTGCACCATCTGCCGCACCGGATCGTTGAGTTCGGAAGCGTTGACACTCCAATCGCTGATGGCGCTTTTGGTGTGCGAATGACTTGCCGCCGCCGCGCCGATCTCTGCGATGCTGATGTTTGCCGTACCGTCGAAGTCGGCGTTGCCGATCTTTCGGGCATTTTTGAGTTTCGTTGCGTTGTCCGCGTCCTTTGCGAGATCGACTTTTCCGTCATCGTTGGTGTCGTAGACGCTTTTGAGCATATCCCCGACACCGGTCCCGTCGTCTCCGATGTATTTGACCCAGATCGCGTCGGCGGCGCTGAAGTCGTCGAGGTCGGGGCGCTGTCCCCGGTAACTTGCGACCGTTCCTGCCGATGTCGTCAGCGCGGTATCGGTGAAAATGGTGTTCCCGACGAGCGGCGTTTCGCTTGCGGTGTAATAATTCGTATCATCCCGAACCCAAGCGTAGTAGTTTGTTCCGCTGTTCTCTCCGTCACCGTCCGTATTTCGGTCGTAGGTATTGGTGCCATCGCTGATGACAGGCACATGGTTGAGCGGCGATGTACTGTGGATTTCTGCCCGCCACTTGAGCGAATTGGAGGGCGTCGGCGAAAAGTTCGTTCCCTCTCCGTCCGAAGCATAGGCGACGTAGATGTAGGAATTTGCCCCGTTCGTTCCCGGAGTTCCGGGCGGGCCAGCCTTGAGCCGCATCACCAGCCACAATCCGGTGTTTCCTGTGCTGGTCAGCCGGAATCTCATGTAAAGGTCTTCGTCCTGTTGCTCGTCATGCCACGATGATCCGTCAACGGAAAACTGGCTGACCATGCCCGATCCGAGCGCCGCCGCGATCAGTCCGAGCAGCGTATCCTCGAATGTCGATGGCATCTGAGCGTCTGGATTCGCCTCCGCCATCGTCGCCGTGACCGACACGGTGTTGCACACATAACTGTCGCACTCGGTGATCTCCCCGTTGGCGACCGTGAAGAGCAGAAGTTCCATCCCGGCGATGTCGTTCAGTTTGCTGGTGTCGCTGTATTCCATCGCGTCACGGAGTTTTGCGGAATCGGCAACCAGATCGAAGACGAATAGTCCGTTTGCCGGGTCGCTCTCATTCGACATGGCGGCTTGCATATAGATGGCGTCCGGCACATCCATGACGCTTCCAGACGCGTAGTTCCCGGTCGCGCTCGCACCATCCGCCAGCGCAAACGTGACTGTATTGCCGCTGATTGTGAATGAGGTGTATTCAAAACCCTCTGGAGCGCCGTCGCTCCCGAAGACGCGCAGACTTCCGGAGTTGCGGATCGTGGCGGCGGAAGCGTTGGCGATGGTTGCGCTGATCTGCGCCACCGGTCCGGCGTCGATGGCGGCGGTCGTCGTGCCCTTTCTGCGTCTGCGGAAATCGTTGTCCACCGACAGCAGCGCGGTGATCCCGGTAAGATCGTATTGAGCGTCTTTTTCCCACTCTTCGGGATCGCAACCCTCCGTTCCCGCGTCCGGGGTGTCGGTGCAGAGTTGGATGCGGAACTGCTCCGACCGTTTGTATGCCAGTTTGGGGAATCCGTCCGCGAAAAGACTGCCGGACGAATCGTAGAATGTGCGCGTCGCGGTGTTCACGTATATTTTCTGCATTGATGACCTCCGTATTCTGCCTATTCCGCGATTGTCAACGGTTGCCGCGCGTTGACAAACCGGGAATTTGTGCAAAACAGCGCGGAGGTCTTATGAAAATTTTCAAATACAAAAACACTGGCGGGATCGCCAATGACGAGAGCCAGCTGACCCGTCTTGCCGCGTCCGTCAGCAACGGACTTGCCACCATCCATCGGCGGATTTACTTTGAGGCGGAAAATGCCAATGAGGACGCGATGGATATTTTGTCTCTCAAGGAATTTCCCGCCAAATATGCCGCGCACCCCCGTCATGCCGCGTTCAAATACTACGGCAATGCGGAAATTCAGCCCCTCTCCGAAAACTCGAAATACTGGATGGCTGATCTCGAATACTCGACCACCGATACAAACGCCACCGACG
>Ga0310690_10002561_pt1 | contig 29287 bp, 25 predicted proteins | sample AusTroGonzalo_MG_2_FD_207661 | JGI IMG/M metagenome (GOLD analysis project Ga0310690, IMG submission 207661) | Bovine rumen microbial communities from tropical cattle in Woodstock, Queensland, Australia - Gonzalo_04 (v2) (version 2) | ecosystem: Host-associated > Mammals > Digestive system >...
ATAGTTTAAAGTCAGTTTTAGAGTTGAAAGTTGAAAGTAGGGTTAGAGGTTAGCGGTTAGTGCGCTAAACGCTCGTCGCTAAACACTAAACAAATAAAAGGGTTCATGGTTACAGGTTATAGGTTATTGATTGTCGGTTTTCTGTCTTTTGGGGTGCTTTGTGCTTCTGCTCAAGACTCGAACGCAACGAAAGCTGATCACTATATCTTGGAGGGGCATCGGCAAATGTTGCTTGGGAATAACTCTGATGCTTTCGAGATGTTCCGCCATGGACTGATGCTCAACCCAAAGTCGTCTGTGGCACTGAGCGAGTTGTCGCACTTCTGGCAATATCTCAGGCAAGACAGCCTGTCGCTCGAATACATGAAACTTGCCACGCTATATGCTCCTGATAACTACTGGAACAAGGAAGCACTGGTGGACTTCTATGTCGATGCTGGCAAGACGGATGATGCGATTGAAGTTCTGGAGCAGCTGGCAAAACAATTCCCTGAGAAAGAAGATGTGCTGCTGATGCTCGAAACCCTCTACAAGCAAAAGCAGGATTATGCAAATGTCGTCAGGGTGCTTGATGCACTTGAGGTGAAGGAAGGGAAAAGCGAACAGCTCAGTATCGAGAAGTTCAGGACTTACGTGCAGATGAAAGATGAGAAGAAAGCATTCGAAGAAATGAGTGAACTGGCTGCTGAATATCCCAACGACCTGCGCTACAGGGTGTTGCTGGGCGACCTCTATGTGGATCAGGGACAGTATGACGAAGGATTGAAAGTCTATCGGGCTGTGGAGGCTGAAGACTCAACAAACATATACCTGATGTCGTCGATGCTGAACTACTACACAAAGACGAATCAAGACTCACTCTATCAACGGCAATTGAATAAGGTGTGTACCAATCCTAAACTGGACGAAGAGACCCGCCTGCGGTTCCTAAATGGACTGGTGTTCCAAAACCTGCAAGAGAATAAAGACCCGCAGTCACTTCTTGAGTTATTCCAGAAGGTGCTTGCAATGCCTCAAGAGAATACACAGATATTGGAACTCTGCACACGATTCATGGTGACACTCAAACGACCTGCTGACGAAGTGAAACCAATACTCAATCGGATCATCGACATCAATCCAGAGAATAACATGGCTCGTGGACTGCTGTTGGAATATGCTGTCGAAGCAAACGACATGCCAGAAGTAATCCGCATCAGCAAACCTGCTGTCGACTACTCGATTGACGACCCTGTGTTTTATTATTATTTAGGTGTGGCTTACTTCCAGTCCGATAGTGCTCAGCTGGCGGTCAAGACATTCAAGAAGGGATTGCAAAAGGCTGACAGCAAAACCAACCTGCAAATGCTCACCAATATGTATGCCTTGATGGGCGATGCATATCATCAGTTGGGTGATTCCAAACATGCATACGAATGTTACGACTCGTGTCTTATTTATCGCCCTGACGAAGCGATGGTACTCAACAACTATGCCTACTACCTGTCGCTCGAAGAGAAACAATTGGATAAAGCCGAGGAGATGAGTCGGCGTTCCTTAGAGAAGGAAGCAGACAACTACACCTACCTCGACACGTATGCCTGGATTCTATTCAAACAGAAGAAATATACGGAAGCCCAAGAATACATAGACAAGGCGTTGGCAATCATGGGCGACAACATCGAAGCCAATGATGCCACCATCATTGAACATGCAGGCGACATCTACGCCAAGATTGGACAGAAAGAACGAGCTGTGGAGTTCTGGCAGCAAGCAGCCGAACTGGGCAATGGCTCTGCTGTCCTGCAAAAGAAACTGAAAAAGAAGAAATACATCAATGAATAAACTGAGACAATACATAGCGATTTCCATTACCTGCATCACAATGTGCTGGGGACTTACTGCATGTAAGTCAACCAAACCTGTGCCAACGACGAATACCCCTGTAGCCAACACTACCACAGTGTTTGCTGCCGACAAATATCTGTCGATGGTGACAGCAAACAACACAAATCAAGCCAACCTCACAGCCAAAGTGAAAGTAGTTGTAGATGTTGACGGGAAATCAACCTCAACCAGTGGTTCGCTCAAGATGAAGAAAAACGATGTCATCCAGTTATCCCTTGTCGATCCGCTGTTAGGTGTAATGGAACTGGGTAGGATGGAGTTTACCAAGACGCGTGTGCTGATTATTGATCGTGTAAACAAGCAATATGTAGACCTTCCCTATAGTGATGTCAGTTTCCTTAAACAAGCCAACATCGATTTCAACACCCTCCAATCGCTCTTCTGGCATGAGGTGTTCGAACCAGGGAAATCGTCGACGAAAGCCGAAAACTTCCAGTTCAAAGACAATGGTGACAACATCGACATCACGTTTGTAGATCGTATGCTGACTTACAAATTTGCCACGAAGAAGCAACAAGGACAGTTGCGCGAAACCGTTATCACCAACAACACAGACAGGAACTATCGATTTGCATTCAACTACGATAAATTCAGCACGTTCTACAACAAACCATTCCCGCGTGAGATGACAATGTCTTTCACCGCTTCGTCGCAGACAACCTCCTTGTCGCTCACGCTCAGTTCGCTGAAGAATTCATCGGACTGGACAACACGCAGTACTGCTCCAAGCAAATATACAAAAGCAGATCCTGAGAAACTCTTTAAAGCGCTTGTCAAATGAGAAAAAGAATCATCCAAACAATATGCCTTGTCTGTATGATGGCAACCTTAGCAATGGTGTCAGCAAGCCCTTGCTATGCTCAAAAGAAGACCACCACCACTACAAAAAAGGCTACTACTACAACGACGAAGAAGGCTACTACTACAACCACAAAGAAGACAGCCACAACCACCAAGAAGACTACTACCACAACTAAGAAAAACACCACCAAAGCTACAGCTAAACCTGTAGACCAGAAAGCCCAGTTACAGAAAGAACAAGCTGCTACACAAAAACAACGTCAGCAGTCACAGCAGCAGATTTCTGTCATCAATAAGAACATCAAGGCCAATCTCGACAGCGTACTCATTCTTAACAATCGCATTGGACGGCAACAATATCAGATTGATAGCCTCAATCGAGCCGTCAAGGAAATGGAGATACGCATCGATACCCTCAACAATCAGATTACTCGTACGAAGAAGGACCTGCTCGACAAAAAGAAGAAGTTCGCCAATGCAATGGTTTATCTGCAGAGACATAAAACCATTCAGGAGAAGCTGATGTTCATCTTCTCTGCTGATAACTTCTCCCAGCTCATCCGCCGACTGCGCTACATCAAGGAGTATTCTTCCTATCAGAAAGTGCAAGGCGAAATGCTGAAACAACAACAGAAAGAACTGGAGGGCATGCAACAAGAACTGGTTGACATCAAAGCCAAGATGGAAGCCAATCTGCAGGAGATGCGTCGCAAGGAACAAGCGCTCGAAGCCAACAAGAAGAACTGCCAGAACAAGGTAGAATATCTCAATAAGAACCTCACTACTGTACAGAACCAAATCAAACAACTGCAACAGAAAGAGGCTGAACTCAATGCACAGATTGAACGACTGATTCAGCAAGAAATAGCCGAAGCAAAACGTAAGGCAGAGGAAGCACGTCGCAAAGCAGAAGAGGAAGCACGCCGAGCAGAAGCAGCTCGAAAGGAAAAGGAACGTCAGTTGGCTGAGGCAAAGAAACGTCAGGAGGAGGCCGACCGCATTCGCAAAGAAGCAGAAGCCGCCGCCAAGGTTGCTGCCACTGAAGCAGAAAAGATTGCAGCTAAAGAGAAAGCAGCTAAAGCAAAAGCAGATGCCAATGCGGCTGCTAAAGATATCAAGACAGCCGAGAAAGAGGTGAAGATTGCTGTCAAAGCAGAAAAGGAAGATGCCAACAAACCGAAACCACTCGTAGAAGCTTACAAGCAATCGGAACAGGCAGAAGCCAAACTCTCGTCGAACTTTGCCAACAACAAAGGCAAGCTCCCAATGCCAATCACAGGTACCTATAGCGTCGTAGGACATTATGGAACCTATACGGTAGAGGGACTCAAGAGTGTCACTCTCGATAACAAAGGTATTGATATACGAGGCACAGCTGGATGTATGGCTCGCTCAATCTTCGACGGAGAAGTCTCGTCTGTATTCCAATATGGTGCTACCTATATCATTATGGTGCGTCATGGTAGCTACATCTCTGTCTATTCAGGACTTTCATCTGTTGCCGTAGCCAAAGGTGCAAAAGTGACAACCAAGCAATCATTAGGAAAGGTAGGAACAGATGCCGACGGACACTATACCCTCCACTTCCAGCTACGCAAAGAAAGTGCTCGCCTCAACCCAGAACAATGGGTGAAGTGAAAAAATGAAAAGAAGAGAGAGAAGAGAGGATTAAATGATTGGGATGCTCTCTCCGTTTATCTTACGAAACAGATCGAGGGCATATACATCAGTCATACCTGTGACATAATCCAGTACAGCCATGATGCGCTCATAGACATTCTTGCTATGAACACTATACTGCTTAGAAACTCGCTCAAGCAACAGACGCGAGTAGGCTGCATCAGGATTCATCGTAGCAGTAGTGAAGAGGTCAATTAGGGTACTGATGATTTTATAACCAGCCAACTCAATATCTACAACGTCTTTACTGCGATAGATATGGGCATACGAAGCTTCCTCGCATTTCTGATAAGCCGCACCAATACGCCCTTCAAGCCGTTTAATGAGTGAGCCTTCGAAGGTTCCATTGAGGATAGCTTCTTCGTTTTCGACAAACACCTTCACACAAGCAGCCTCCAAAGCTCCGATACAGCACGAACGCAGGTAAGCAATCTGCTCATTGATATCTGTCACCTGCTCCAATACTTTCTTCATCTGAGCCTGACGTTCCTCATCGAAATAATCAAACAACAATTGCTTCGTCTGTTCATTCGACAATATCTTCAGCTTGTGCGCATCTTCGATGTCCATAATCTCGTAGCAGATATCATCGGCAGCCTCGACAAGATAGACAAGCGGATGGCGTGCATATTGAGGTTGGGCATCATCTTGGTTTTTCTGGATGATACCCAGTTCGTTCGCTATCTTACGATAGGTTTCTATCTCGCTTTGGAAGAATCCGAATTTCTGTTTATTGCCCGCATGATTGGATGGGAATGGATATTTAACAATGGATGCAAGAGTTGAATAAGTCATCACAAAGCCACCAGGACGACGTCCTTCAAACTGATGGGTGAGCAGACGGAAAGCATTGGCATTGCCTTCGAAATGCGTAAGGTCGTTCCACTCATCTGGTGTCATGAGCGACTGATATTTCTGTCCGGCTCCTTCTGAAAAGAAAGCAGCGATGGCTCGCTCTCCTGAATGTCCAAATGGAGGATTACCCATATCGTGTGCCAGACAAGCTGCGCTGACGATGGAGCCGCACTCCATGATATGAGAGTCCTTCAACTCTGTGTGCTTCATCATGAGACGATGGGCCACATCATCGCCCAACGAGCGCCCCACACTGGCCACCTCGAGACTATGGGTGAGACGATTGTGTACAAAGATGCTTCCTGGCAGAGGGAATACTTGTGTCTTGTTTTGCAGTCTGCGGAAAGGCGATGAGAAAATCAGACGGTCGTAATCACGATGAAATTCTGTCCGATCGTCTTTCTTCTGATAGTGCTGGTCTTCTTGTCCCAACCGCTTATTTGATATGAGTTGATGCCAATTCATCATTTGATTTTCTATTATATTAATTTGATTCACTGTTTTGACAAAAAAAAGAGGATAATTACACTCTCGTGCCATTGTCCTCTAAAAAATGATAAACACCTATTTACTACTTTATAGCTTTGACTCGCTAAGATTAAAAAGGTTTAAACAATTGGTTAAAAAAATGCATTTTTTTTGTTTACCCTTCTTTCTGCTTAGCGGTCTTATTTCTTCATTACCTTGTTGACACCCGAGGTGATGTGGGAAAGAACCTTGAGAGACTGATTGACCAACTCAGGATGTTCCTTTGCAAAATTATCGATATGACGAATACGTTTGCTTTCGATAATTTCGTCGATGGCAATCAGAATGCCTGTTTCTTCCACATCTCCAAAGCCGTCATTGATAGCTGTGCCAAACATCTTCATTGTAGGCGACAGGCTCATGTAGGCATTCACCAATGGAGGAATGGTGAGTCCGCAACTGCGGATTTCCCGATTCAAAATAACGTAGTCTTCCCTGAAGTTATCATAGCAGAACAACTGCTCGAACTCCTTGGGGTCGTGTTCGATTTTCAGTGGCTGCATGGGTACTATCAGATTCTCCTTATCGGGGAAATGCTTGTTGAGGAAGAAGAGAATCATGTCTCTGCATCGACGGTTGTAAGAAGGATACATCGTCATCTTTCCAAAGAAATACTTGCAATTGGGCATGATGACAGACAAGGCTCCAAGTCCATCCCACAGGTTGTCGAGGGCAAACAATCCTTTGGTGTCTTTGCGGGTAGCCTGATACTCCAAGGTGACAAACGAACGTCCCAGCTCCACGGTGTAGGGCAGATAATCGTGGATGAAGGTGTCAGAGAAATGGAACATGTGTGAAGTGGCCAGAATAGGTTGGCCTTTGTCGTCGAACTCCACTTCTGTGCCCAACAGATAGCGATAGCCGCCTATGATTTCTTCCTCATCGGGATTCCACACAATAAGTTGCTTGTATGGGTTCTCGCATACATCCAACTCATCGAGGTCCATATCCTTGCCCGTTCCTCCTCCTGCCGCACGAAAGGCTATCTCACGCAGACGTCCAATCTCTTTGACCACATTGGGTGCATTCTGCCACGTGACCACATAAATCTCGTTATTGCTGCGATTGGTGAATCGCAGGCGCTTGTCTTCCGTGAGTTCCGATTTCAGTATCTCTCGGCTGATAGGAGCAATGATTTCTTTCATTTATCTAATTCGTATACTTTATCTTTCACCCACTGTGCCCATTCGGCATGCGACTTCGACTTGTCGAACGTCTGCCAAGGAATCGGCTCGCCAAAGGTGACAGTAAATGATTTTCCTACATTCTTATACATCTCATCGACAAGGAACAGCATCGCCACGTTTACCTTCAGATGGAGTGCCTTGCAGATGTTGGCAATGCGATAGAATCGCTCAGAGTTCTGCCCTGAGAAATGTACAGGTATCACATCACGCTGGTATTCGATGCTTTTGCTGATAAACGTCTTCTTCCAGTCGAGGTCACGAATGACACCATGCTGCTTTCTCGAACATAGTCCGGCAGGAAACATCAGCACGTTATTCTCAGACTGGAAAGCCAAATCGACCATCTTTGGGAAATTGCGGCCTTGGCTACCCGTCTTGTTAATGGGAATGCACAGCGGAGCCAGTCCCTCGAGATTCATCAGCACATCGTTGACAAGATACTTGATCTTGCTGTCGTATTTATGACACAGTATGCTACCCAAGGCCACACCGTCTTCACCGCCAAGCGGATGGTTCGACACGATGGTATAGTATCGGCTGCCTTCGTTCGACGGCAACTCCTCGATTCCCTTCACATTGAGTGTCATCTCGAGATAGGCCACACATTCGTCCAGGAAATCCTGACCATACTTCCCTTTGGCACGACCTGTCAGATAGCGATTCACCTCGTCCTGATGCAATATCTTCTTGAGCCAGTTGACAAGAAATCGAGGGAAATACTTATACTTACTTCCAGCCTTGCTCTTGATGATAGCCTCAACGTCTACCTTAAAATCAACATCGTTCTGCGCCATAATACTAATTTAGTATGGCAAAGTTACAAATTATTTACCATTTACCATTACCCATTTAATTTTTTTTTGCAGAAAAATGCTTCCTACACCTTATTTTATATATAAGAAGACGTTTTTCTAAAGCAGATATAGCAACGAGAAAGAATAGTAAAGCAACAACTGTTCCCATTAAGGGGAATTTTTGTTACCCTTAAGGGCTGCAATTACAACCTATTTCTCTCCAATACATCTCCAATATATCTCTAATATATCTCTAATATATCTCTAATTATAAACTAGAGATGAATTAGAGAAGAACTAGAGATATGTATGAACAGAACGTGACAATTTCCTTCGATGGTCCATTAGTGAAGAGGAGAGGTGTAGAGACAAAAAGCCCCCACTGTCCGATGGGATGGCGGGGGTTGTGAGTTGGTGTTGATGTTAGGGGATTACTTCTGAATCTTCTTCCACTCGTTGTTCTGGGTGGCGTTGATTTTGAGAAGGATTTCGTAGACTTCGTTCTTCTCCTTGGAGTTGCCGTGCCCTCGGTAGATGTTGACGAGTTCGTCGCGCTTGAAGTCGGTGAAGATCTGTGGCAACATGCTGAGGGGTCGGTTGTCGTAGGCTTGCTTGAGCATCTCGATGGATTCGGTGATGGCTGTGCGCCCACGGTCTACGTTTGAGGCCATCTCGTCGAGACCCTGACGGTGGTACTTGTACATCAACTGGCGGAAGGGTTCCATGGAGGTTTCCATATAGTCGTTGATGATGGCATGTCGGTTTTTGCTGTCGCCGAATGCTCTCCAACCGGGTTCGGAGAAGTTTTGTGCATCGTTCACGATACGCTCTACACGGTGTAGCACCTCGGTTCCGCCCAAGGGCGAGAAGGTGTCGAGGTCGATGCCGATGAACAGGTAGGCATAGTAGGCCAGGAGGGCTGTGAGGTTGTCGTCGAGCATGTTCTCGTTGTATTCTAACGGTTGGTTCTCCACGTAGTCGAAGCTGATTTCGGTGTCGCGACGTGAGAAGATGGTGGAGTTGTAGGTGGAATTGAACACGGGACGTGTGACCTGAAACAGCAACTCACCGGTGAAGTGGTTGTCGTCGGCCTTGTACTGCTTGATGGTGAACGTGAGTGTGCAGTTGATACGTTCTTCCTTACTATACTGCAGGTCGGTCCATGCATGGTTGTTCATGAAGTCGGCCACGGATTTCTCGAGTGTTTCGAACACGCTGTTGCTGGTGCCTTGTACCTGCGAGTGGTTCACACGGACTGTACAGTTCAACTCTTGGGCAGAGAGCGTGGAACAGCCCCCTCCGACTCCCCCAAGGGGGAGGGAGATGCGAAGCGCGGAGAGAAACAGAAATGCAAATAATACACGTATTCTCATATTCATTACCTTTTTCGCTGCAAAGATACAAAATAATTGACAATTGACAATTGATAATTGATAATTATTTGTTTTTTTGCATTTCACACACCCTAAGTCGAAAAAAGTTACTTCTCGATGCTCAATAGCTCGACAGTGAAGATGAGGGCCGAGAAGGGCTTGATTTTTCCTTGGTCGCGGTCGCCGTATGCGAGTTCTTGTGGGATATAGAGTTCCCACTTGCTGCCTACAGGCATGAGACAGAGGGCTTCGTTCCAACCCTTGATGACCTGACGCACACCGAGGGTGTTCGGTTCGTTGCGCTTGTAGGAGCTGTCGAACTCAGTGCCGTCGATGAGGTGGCCTTCGTAGTGCACCTTCACGGTACTGGTGGATTTGGGTATCGGTCCGTTACCTTGGGTCAGCACTTTGTACTGCAGACCTGAAGGGAGTACCACGACGCCTGGTTTCTTGGCATTGGCTGCCAGGAACTCTTCGCCTGCCTTGCGATTGGCTCCGTAGAGACGTTCCAAATTGTCCTTCTGACGCACTTCCATCTGTGCCTCGAACAGGGCACGTGCATCGGCCATACTGTATTCGTTCTCACCCATGAGGGCACCGATGATGGCATTTCCGATGATGGCGGACGAGAGGGTCTTGCCTGGGTCGGCAGCATAGTAATCTTTCGAGACGTTGCCGGTCAGTTGTTCAATCTGCTGGCCTATCTGATAACCTGCCTGCTGGGCATGTACAATCTTGTCTTCATGGTCGACATCGACCTTCGAGAGGATGCCACGGTAGAAGGCTTCCATCTGCTTCGTGTCGGTGGTATCGACTTTCATCTGATCCTGGAGGTGACGCTTCAGCCCGTTAGCCTGAAAGGCTCCGAAGATGTAAGCCAGAGTGTCGGCTGCATCGCCGAGCTGTGGCTTTACGTACTTGAACTTGGCCAACTCAGGATCTTTCTGTTTCGCGATGAAATCGGCCAATTCTGCCTTCTGCTTCTCTTTGAAAGCTTTCAACTCAGCAGCTTGCTGGGCCTTGACGTCCTTGGCCGACAAAGGGGTTTTAACAGTTTGTGCAGTTAAGGACAAAGATGCCATAACTGCACAAACCACTGTGATTATCTTGTTCATATTATTTCAATACTTCGATAGTGAAGATGAGTGTAGAGAAAGGCTTGATTTGGCCCATATCCTGCTGTCCGTAGCCGAGTTCCTGTGGAATATATACTTCCCACTTGCTGCCTGCAGGCATCTGCTTCAGTGCTTCAACCCAACCTGGGATAACACGTGGCATACCGAGGTTTACTTCGAATGGGTCACGACCTTCTTCGGTGTTGCTGTCGAATACAGTACCGTCGATAAGACGACCTTCGTAGAGGCACTTAACGGTAGATGTGTCGGTAGGCAGTGCACCGGTACCTTCCTTGAGCACCTTGTACTGTACACCTGAAGGAAGAACAGTTACGCCTTCTTTCTTTGCGTTGTCGGCCAAGAACTTCTCGTTGGCAGCCTTCTCGGTAGCATACTTGCGCTCGAGAGCAGCGGTCTGGAGAGGCTTGAGCAACTTCTCGAACTCACCGTAAGCGCTGTCGGGAGACATGGTTGTCTGGCCCTTCAGACCTGCGATGATACCAGCCAAGAGGTTCTTAACAGGCACCTTCTTTGTTGAGTCGTCAGCATATACCTCACCGCTGAGGTTCTCTGCCATATCCTTAACCTGCTTACCTACAGTAAGACCCTTCATGTAAGCTTCGTTCTTAGGATCTTCCTTTGCGGTAGCACCTTCGATCATACCCTTGATGAAGTCTTCGGTGTACACAGAATCGATCTGAAGTTGCATCTTCATGTAGTTCTTCAAACCATCGGACTGGGCAATACCAAGATAGTTTGTGAGTGAGTCAACATTGTCTTTCAAATCTGCCTTAACATTTGTGTTGTCACATGATGTGAACATGATTGCAGCGATAGCTACTGCTGCGAAAATAAGTTTTTTCATTTTCTTTAAAGTTTATGTGTAAAAAATTATAATATCTTTGGGGAGTTATGCCTTGCGGCAGGGAGTTAACGGGCTTTGCCCGTGGGAGTTAATTCGCTTTCGCTCATGGGAGTTAACTCGCTTTCGCTCGTGGACATATCGTTGCTGATGTAAGGTATCGTCCTGCGCGTAGCGCTTAACTTCTGCCTGCAGAGCAGGCTTAACTTCCTTTTATAACTTCCATTTTAACTTCAATTATTTGTTATATCACTTCTAATAGTTCTACATCGAACACCAGTGTGGCGTAGGGTGGAATCATCTCGCCTGCACCGCTCTCGCCATAGCCGAGGAGGTAGGGGATGTAGAAACGGTACTTGGCACCTTCGCCCATGAGTTGCAGGCCCTCGGTCCATCCGGCAATGACCTGATTGAGACCGAACACGGCTGGTTCGTTACGACGATAGGAGCTGTCGAACACGGTGTCGTCGATGAGACGGCCTTCGTAGTGGCAGCGCACCTTATCGGTAGCCTTTGGGTGCTTACCTGTACCTTCTGTCAGTACTTCGTATTGCAGACCGCTCTTGGTGGTGGTCACTTCAGCACGCTTTCCGTTGTTCTCAAGGAACACACGACCGCGTTCCAATTCGGCCTTACCGGCCTGTGCACGCTGTTCCTGCATCTTCTTCTCCTGTTGCTGGAAGAAGGAGTTGACCAGTACCTGTGCCTCTGCATTTGTCATTTGGAGTTGGTTGTCGTCGAGTACATCGGTGATAGACTGGGCGAAGTCCTCAATCTTGAGTTGACCCTTCAGTCCCATCTGCTTCAGCTGATGACCGATTCCAAGTCCAAGTGCATAACTAAGTTTGTCCATATTTTCTTTTATCTGCATAAAGCGGTGCAAAGGTACGAATTAATTCATAATGCACAATGCATAATTCATAATTATTTTGTTATTCAGTACTTTTTTTGACTTAAGAGCGGTAATCTAACTTCTCATCGAGTGCTTTGAGGCGTTCGGATAGCCATTCCTTCAGCATCTTGATTTCGTCATCGTAATTCTTTACGGAGTAGGAGCGGAACATCGATAGCATCATGCCACCCATGTCGCCCATGCCTCCCATGCCTCCCATCTCACCCATACCTGGGAAGCCGCCAAAACCGCCGCCGAAGCCTCCGAAGTCTCCAAAGTTAGGCATGTTGCTCATATCGGGCATACCGCCACCAAAGCCGGGGAATCCACCTCCAAATCCAGGGAATCCACCTACGCTGGTGCTGTCGGTTGCAGCTCCACCGAAACCTGGGAAACCTCCTCCGAAGCCACCAAAACCACCACCGAAGCCAGGGAATCGGTCGCCAAATCCTGGGAAGGCACCGAAGTTGATGCTGTCGGGCATGGCAGGGAAACCGCCTCCTCCGAAACCTGGGAATCCTCCGCCGAAGTTAGGCATATTGCTCATATCGGGCATACCTCCGCCGAAGCCGCCACCAAAGCCACCACCAAAGTTGCCGAACATACCCGTACCGGGTTCATTGCGCTTGGTCTCGTTGCCCAGCAGTTCAGGATAGCGGTCGAAATGTCGCTTCTGTGCCTTTGAGAGCTGGTTGGCATATTCATCGACGATGCTGAAGAGATGTTTCTCACTCAACGTTGTCTTTCTCAGCTCAGCATAGCGTGCCTTTACCTTTTTCAGGAAAGCGGGGTCGAGATATAACTTCTTCCATATTTGCGGGGTAGGATTGGTGTTACAACCCTCGAACACCCATGCATGGATGTCGTCGGCATTGCAGAAACTACACATGCCGTAAGCCAGATTATAGTCCCATGTAGGACCTGCATGTAGTTTCCCACCAGTACCGTCGTCGTTCTGCTTGGTCTTGTAGAAGTAGGCACTGCGCTTGTAGCCATCGGGATTGAGACTTAGTTCGGTATGGATGAAGTAGTCCACAAACGAACTGACATTGATGTATTTCGAGTACCCTTCCTTGGGATCGGTGTAGTTGTCGGAAGCGATACAGTGTTCCATATCGCGGATGAAGCCTTTGATATAATCGAATTGCTCGGGCTGTAGGCTTTTCTTCTTGGGCGAGCGACATGTCCAGACAATCTGGTTCGTAAAGCCACCCTGGCCTATGCCAGGTACATCGGATGTGAAGGTTGCATCCTTCTCATTATAGGTATCGATGCGCAGGAGGTAACCACCAGTCAACTCCTGTCCACTGACGTCTTTCTTCTTCAGTTTGGCGATGTCGAGACGATTCTCGCCTACCTTGATGGATTCAGCAAGCCCATAAATGCCGGCGTATTCTCCATTATACACCACTTCACACATTCTGATTCTTGGTGCCCAATAGCCCATGTCGGTCCAGAGGCGGAATGCCAATGCATCTCTCATCATCGATACATCGGCATAAGGTGAGAGCAACACCCAATCGTGCTCTGCAGGCATGCCCAACAGTGGCACATCGAGTTCTTTGTCGTTCGCGTCACGGGTTTCTAAAGTGAATTTCTTCTGGTTGTATCCTAACGAGCTGTTGCCCCTCAGCTTGATACGGATAGGGCCGTCGTAGCTGAATTGTTTGGAATCGGACGAATATTGCTTCTGTCCGTCCTTATAAATGACTTTCATGTGCGCAGGAATCTTGTCTTGCGCATTGATTCGTCCCTCAACTTCGAGGATTAAGATTGGTAAGTTTGACTTGAAAGGTTCCTTCCCAGGATTCTTGTCTTGTGCCATGCAATTAGCTCCGATAGCCAGCATCATGGCAAGTACGATGGTTGATCTGAATTTCATTGGTTGATTGATAGTTATTTCGTTTTGATTTTGTAATGTCTAAAAGGCAATCACGGCTGTTTCTGCATCTTTCGATGGGTCAACTCCAACTTTTTACCTTAAATCTTTTGTCGATTCAAATAAAATTCACACTTTTGATGAGCCAAATCAATAAAGGTTTAAAATATGAAGAAACTTGTATTTCTGACCGGTGCAGGTATCAGCGCCGAGAGCGGTATCACCACATTCCGTGATTCTGGGGGGCTGTGGGAGCAATATCCAGTAGAAGCAGTAGCGAGTATTCAGGGGTATTATCGCGACCCTGAACTTGTCATCAATTTCTATAACGAACGCCGTCGTCAACTCAAAGATGTTCAGCCCAATGATGCCCACCGACTGGTGGCTGCATTGGAGAAGTATTATGACTGCTGTGTAGTCACTCAGAACGTAGACAACCTGCACGAACGGGCGGGTTCTACCCATATCATTCACCTACATGGCGAACTGACGAAGGCAACCTCAACAAGTAATCCGAATGACCCGAGGCAGATTGTCACACTGAAGGAGGGTCAGGACATCCAAATAGGGGAGAAAGCGGCCGATGGCAGCCAGTTGCGTCCGTTCATCGTGTGGTTCGGGGAGGCTGTACCGATGATTGAACCTGCAGCCGAAGAGGTAGGGAAGGCTGATATCGTGGTGGTAATCGGCACTTCACTCAATGTGTATCCTGCCGCAGGACTGCTCAGCTATGCACGATCGGACGCAGAAATCTATCTCATCGACCCATCACCAAACAATGTGCCAGGCTATCTTCCCGTGCATATCATTGCCAAGAAAGCCACAGACGGGATGAAGGAACTCTATCAACAGCTCACGGCTTCATAGGCTCATGCGCTACGTCGTTCCCTTCCTGATTGGCATCCTTATCGCCTATTTCCTGCCGCAACTCACACCCTTCACCATCCCCATCTGGTGGATGTGTGGAGCAATGGGTGTGTTGGTGTTGCTGCTGATACTCTTTCACCGATGGAAGGCGACGAAGACATTCGGATATGCTGCTACGCTTTTCTTTGTGGTAGTGGGAACGGTGGCGTTCGAACTGAAATATCAATCGCTGAGTAGGTCGATAGAGCCAACAATCCACCATCTGAAGGGTGTGGTGCAAGATGTTCCTCAACGAAAAGCAAAAACATGGTCGACACGTATTGAGACATTCGAAGGGACTTCCGTTATTTGCTATCTCAACCTGAATGGAAACAGCGATGCAGACACATTGGATGCTACGGCCATTCCGCAGATTGGCGATACGCTGTCTGTGTACACTTATTACGGGCTTACGATGACAGCCGATGCTTTGCATCATTATGCCGACAACCATTCGGAGGATGATGGATTTGAATACTACCGCAGATACTTGTTCCTACATGACATTGTCGCTACTTGTTATGCCAACAAATGGCACGTGAAGGCAGGTCATCCCAAAGGACTGATGGGCATCAAACGTTGGCTGAAAGATTATTCGCAGCAGGTACGTGAGGTTTCGATGACACAATCGGATAGCGAAGAGATGGCCATTGTGATGGCAATGACGATTGGCGATAAGAGCGGACTGGACAAAACAATGAGGGAGCAATACGCACGAGCTGGTGTGAGTCATGTGCTGGCACTTTCTGGCTTCCACTTGGGAATCATCTACATGATTCTGCAATTCATGCTGGGCGCATGGGTTGGCAAACCGCGTTGGCAAAGAATCATACGACTGGTATGTGTCTTGATGGTATGGTGCTTTGTGGGTATCACAGGGGCACCGCCATCGCTTGTCAGGGCGGCAATCATGTTTTCGGTGTTGATGTTGGCTGAGATGGTTCGACGGAAAATCCGCATGATGGATGTGCTGTGTGTAACGGGCATGGTGATGCTGTGCGTGAATCCTTTCCTGTTGTTCGATGTAGGCTTCGAACTCTCAATGATGTCGATGTTAGGGTTGCTTACATTGGGGCAGCATTTATGGACGTGGTGGGGAAACCATCGCATTCGCTTTAACTTGAAATGGCTGTCGTTGGTTAGCTTTATCATCGATTTCATCGTAGGAAGCGCGATTACTACCATCGCATGCAGTCTGTTCACCCTTCCTTTGACATCCTATTATTTTGGCATTGTTCCGTTGTTATCTATTTTTACGAATATCGCTATCAGTGGATTGGTATCATGGTTGATGGTGGTTGCGGTGGTGTGGTGGGTGGTATGTTGGTTGCCACAAATTCAGTCAATGATCGGCATATTACTACTCTTTTTGGCAGGTATGCTGAACGATGTGACAGCATGGATTTCCTCGATGAAATGGGGCGTTTTAGAGTGGCAACCCAATGAATTGGGAGTTGTACTCTGTTATTTGTTGATTGGGGTAATGATGAAAATAATGTGGATAGGACGGAATAACGGGATAACGGAATAACGGAATTTCGGATGATGAGGCCGCAATAAACGCTTTCAGCGATGATGTTCTGTTCCCATCCACTTTCGGATGCGGCGCTTCAGAGAATAGGTGATGTTGCCGAAATTACCATGAATCAAGTTGAGCCATAATTCCTCCATAGAATACTGAATTTTACGCCAAGGATTGTTCCACGCATTGCGTAGATAGTGTAGTCGTTGGTAATCCGGATGTTCTACGACCTCCGCAGGATGTTGCAGCGGGAAGGTCAGTTCTCGACGTGGCATCGTGAAGACATGACGCAGGCGACGAGGTAATAAATCGAGTTGAGCAGAGAAATGGGTGCCGTCTTCCATACCGATGTTGTTGATGAGGTTGACGCTCGGAATAATGGCCATTCCATCGTGCAACAACATATAAGCCCAGAAGATAGACTCGAAATAAGCCTTACCTGATGCCGCATGATCCTGACACATTTGAATCATGTCATTACGCTGATGATATTGCTGGACTTTCTGTTTCAGGAGTTCAAACTGTTGTGGGTCGCTCACAAATCCGTAGTTCCCATCCCGCTGATTGATGACTCTTGCCCACGAAGCCCATCCCCAGATGGAGAATACATGCGTAAAGAAATAGGAGTCCCCATTGCTTTTCATCTCATCGGCCTCGGTATTGAAGCCACTGATAAGTGTGACTCTCGGATCGTTCTCATAACGGTCGAGCATCTCTTTGCAGAAAGGAAAGAAGCTTTGTGACGGAACCACATCGTCTTCAAGGACTATACATTTGTCAGTTTGAGAAAAGGCCCATTGCTGTGACATAAAACCAGACGGGTCACATCCATAGTTCTTCTCCTGATAGAGACGATGCACGTCACACTCCCAATCGATGTTCTCGTCCTTTACCAATTCCCGACAGGCCAGGATGCCTTCCATATCGTTACGACCTTCACGAGGGCCGTCTTGATATAGAAAGAGGCGGGCAGGACGTGCCTTCTTCACTTCTGCAAACACCTTACTGAGGTGGTCTGCACGATTGAAGAAGAGGATGAGAACGGATATGTCGGTGATATAAGGACTCATGGGGTTATGGGGCTAATTAGGCTCATGTGGCTCATAGGGCTCATGAGGCTCATGAGGCTCATGGGAATTATCAGGCTCATACGAAACGATACCTGGTTTCCGCCAATAGTAGATATAGATAGGAATGCATATCAAGGCACTAATGGCGGCTGCACTATAGAGCACAACTGAAGTATTGAAGATTTCATCCGTAGGATCTTGCTGGTTTTCAGAGAGTAGCATACCTACGACTGAAATACCATTGTTGATGATATGATATATGAGCGACGGGATGAGGCTCTGTGTTTTCGTATAGAGGATGCCAAGCATGATGCCAAGTGCGGTAGCACAGAAAACCTGTATGGGATTCCAGTGAATGACACCAAACAGGAGTGCTGAGATGATGATAGCGACCCAAGGGTGGACACCGCGGCGTAACATACCACCCAGTATGGCATGACGGAAGACAAGTTCCTCGCCAAAAGGGCCAATAAAGACAATCGTGAGAATTCCTGTCGGATTCTTGGCCAATCCCATCATGGCCTCCTCAAGCGTGTTCTCTACTCCCCATGCATTCGCCAGACAACCTGACGCAATAGCACCGGCGAAAGAGGCAATCAGCATAAGCGGAGCCAATATCCATCGTAAACGCAATGGATTCATCAACTCGATGAAATCGACCTTTTCGAGCCATTTCATTCTTGTGAGAAGATAGCGTGAGAAGAGCAACAGGGTGATTGTCACAATATTTGCGGTCAGAAGGGTAAGGACTAAATATGACGAAGAGTATAAAGAGTGTGATCCCCCATTGAGTTCGATGAGGACAGCTGATATGATACCACCAATCAACTGCCCGATACCGAATATCAAGAGAATCACAACGATGTCTATTGCCGATTTTGCTGCCTTGGATTTCATAACTTCTTTACTTCGATTTGTTCGTTGAGAAATAAGGATGCATTGCCACTGAACCGTTCAGGCGACTCTGAGGTGAAGTACTGGCAAGATGCACCTTTTGTCAGTCGGCTATCCATCTCTGGATGGCGCTGAAGATATGTTTTTAAGCTTTCTGCAATATATTGCCCCTGTGTTACTATTTCTATGCCCGAAGGACAGAAACGGCGAATCTTGTCCATCAACAAAGGATAGTGTGTACAACCCAAGATGATGGTGTCGATAAGAGGATCTGTGGTAAGAAGGGTATCGATACGTTCCTTCACGAAGTAGTCGGCACTTGGTTTGTTGTACTCACCATTCTCTACCAACGGTACCCACATCGGACATGCCAATCCCGTCACTTTGCAATCGGGGAACAGTTTGAGAATTTCCAGGTTGTACGACTCCGACTTGATGGTACCCTCGGTGGCCAATACACCGATATGTCCATTTCGTGTGATGGAGCCTACCACCTCTGCTGTAGGACGAATCACACCCAACACACGATTATTGGGTGCATACTTTGGCAGATATACCTGCTGAATGGTGCGCAGGGCTTTGGCGGAAGCAGTATTACAACCCAAGATAACCAGCGGACAACCTTTGTCGAACAGATGCTGGACGGCTTCAAGGGTGTACTGATACACCACATCGAAAGAGCGTGTGCCGTAGGGTGCACGGGCATTGTCACCGAAATACACATAATCGTATTGCGGCATCAATCGGCGGATACCATCGAGAATGGTGAGGCCGCCGTATCCTGAATCGAATACCCCTATTGCTCCTTTACTCATTTCGATACTGCACTAATGGCTTCTGCTGTGATATCTTCACCTCTTTCGGTATTGATGAAAGGATGGCTGTTGTTGTCTGTATTGATGATGTAGTCGTAACCCTTCTGCATACCAATCTTATGCAGGGCCTCTTTCAGGCGCTGGTGGACAGGCTGCATCAGTTCGGCTTCTGCCTTTTCGAGCAGCTGTTGAGCCTCCTGCTTGAATGTCAGGCTCTGCTCCATCAGTTGTTGCAGTTCTTTCTGACGCTTTAAGAGGATATTCTCTGGGAACGACTTCTGCCCGTCAACATATTCAGCAAACTGCTTATTGAACTCCATCTCTGAACGTTCCAGTTCTTTGGCATAGCTGGCTTTTAGGTCGCTATAGCTCTTTTGGGCCTCAGCGTATGCTGGCATTGCTTTCAGTACGGCATCATAGCTAAGGTAGCCAAATGTCTTGACGACAATGCTATCTTGTGCGACAGCCAGTGTAAAGGTTGTCGCAAGGACAATGAATGATAAGAAGAGTCTTTTCATGGATTATGGGGACTAAAAGAATTGAATGGTTTCACCTTGAATGTCACTTAACAGTTTGTTGGCCAGACTACTGGTTCCGAGACGCAACATGGTATTGTTGAGCCATTGTTCACCCAACACTTCCTTCACGATGGTGTAGTATTTCAGGGCATCTTCTACTGTCTTCATACCTCCAGCGGGTTTGAAACCTATCTGGATACCTGTTTCTTCGTAGTATTCCTTGATGGCCTGACACATCACGTAGGCAGCCTCTGGTGTAGCGGCAGGTTCGAGTTTGCCAGTAGAGGTCTTGATATAATCTGCTCCTGCATACATGGCCAGGATAGATGCTTTCTTGATGTTGCTGGCTGTCTTGAGGCATCCTGTCTCGAGAATAACCTTGAGTTTTCGCTCACCACACACTTCTTTCAGTTCTGCAATCTCGTCAGCCACTGTCTCGTAATCGCCTGCCAGGAACCTACCTACCGACTGAACGATATCGATTTCTGTTGCGCCATCTTTGAGGGCAAGAGCAGTTTCTGCAATCTTCACTTCGATAAACGACTGAGAAGAAGGGAAGCAAGCGGATACACAAGCAATCTCCACTTCTTCGTTCTCCAATGTGTCGTGACAGATGGAAGCAAAGCAAGGATAGACGCAGACAGTCGCGACATGTCCCAGTTCGGGATATACATCGTCGAACTTATTGACTTTCTCTACGAAACGCATCACGCTATCTTCGCTGTCATCAGTCTTCAACGTGGTGAGTTCCACACTGTTGAGCAGGAACTTCTTCACTGCTATCGTATTGTTTTCTTCGAGATGGTTGGCAAGCAAGGCTGCTACCTCTCGTTTCACTTTCTCATCGTCAAGCTCCAAGTTGTACTTGGCGAATGCTTGCTGGATTTTGTTGTCTGTTAGTTCCATATTGGGTTGGTTTTTTTGTTTTTGGGCTTATTGGCCTTATGAGGCTCATTGGCCTCATGGGGCTTATGGGGCCTATAGGCCTTATTCTTTATTCTTTGTATCCATGCAGATGGTGACAGGTCCGTCGTTCACAAGTGCCACTTTCATGTCGGCGCCGAACTCTCCTGTTGCCACTTCCTTGCCTAAGTCGGCTGAGAGCTGGCGGCAGAATTGCTCATAGAGTGGGATTGTGATGTCGTGACTGCCTGCTCTGAGGTAGCTGGGACGATTTCCTTTCTTGTAGGATGCCCAAAGGGTGAACTGGCTGACGACCAGGATGTCACCACCTATATCTAAGATAGAGCGGTTCATCACCCCATTCTCGTCGTCGAACACCCGCAGGTTCACGACCTTCTTGCTGAGCCATTCGATGTCAGTGCTGTCATCGGCGTTCTCACACCCCAACAACAGCAGATAGCCTTTCCCTATCTGTGCTCTGACGGTTCCGTCGATGGTGACGGAAGCTTCGCTGACTCGTTGTATCACTGCTCTCATAATGCTTCCTTTATGATTCTTGCTTTCGCTTTGCCTACCACTTCAGCAATCGCTTCCTCGCTGGCTTCGCGAATGCGTTTCACACTCTTGAACTGCTTCAGCAAAGCTGTCTTCGTGGCGGTTCCTATACCTTTTATCTGGTCTAACTCAGATGCCACTTGTGCCTTTGAGCGTTTGTCACGGTGGAACTGAATAGCATATCTGTGTACCTCGTCCTGAATGCGGGTGAGGAATTGGAAGAGTGCACTTTTCATCTCTACACCCACCGTGACGATTTGTCCGTCCTGATAGGTCAGCAACTCCGATGTGCGATGCTTCCCGTCTTTTGCCAATCCTGCGATGGGAATCTGCAACTGCAGTTCGTCCTCTACCACATGCTTGATGATACCCATCTGTCCCTTTCCTCCGTCCGCGATGATGAGGGTAGGTAGTTCGCCTGCCTCGTCCATCAGCCGCTTGTATCGGCGATATACTACTTCTGCCATCGATGCATAGTCGTCAGGGCCTTCCACCGTCTTGATGATGTACTTCCGATACTCCGACTTAGCGGGTTTGGCACGCTTGAACACGACACATCCTGCTACAGCCTCTGCACCTTGGATGTTGGAGTTGTCAAAGCACTCGATATGGATGGGCAGATGTTCCAGTTTCAGTTTCGTCTGCAACTCCTTCAGGAGGTTGGTCGACCGCTGTTCGGGGTTGAGTTTCTCAGCCTGTTTGGCTTTGTCGAACTTATACTGCCGTACATTTGCTAACGACAGGTCCAGCAGGTGCTTTTTATCTCCTCGCTGGGGAACGGTGATGGTGACATCTTTCAGTTCCACCTCCAATGGGAAGGGCACGATAATCTCCTTAGAGTCGCTGTGATAGCGTTCGCGCATTTCTATGATACCTAATGCCAGCAAGTCTTCTGGGTCCTCATCCATCCGCTTGGCATACTCAAAGGTGAAAGCCTGATTGATGCAACCGTTAGTGACGTGGAGGTAGTTGATGAAGGCCGACTTCTCATCGTCTGCGATGGAGAACACATCGATGTTATGTTCGTGCAGAGCTATCACTTCGCTCTTCTCGCAGAAAGCCAACGCAAGGTCGTACTTCCGCTTCAGCTCCTGTGCTTCCTCAAATCGCATTTCTTCCGATAGAATGGCCATTTTTTGAAGCAAGGTCTCACACACCTTACGTGTATTACCCTTCAGGATTTCCTTCACTTCGGCCACACTCTCCATATATTCCTCCTTCGATTGCCAACCTACACAGGGAGCCTTGCAGTTCTTGATGTGGTACTCTAAACAGGCTTTGAACTTACCATTCTGGATTTGTTCGCCTGTCATCGAGAAACGGCATCGGCGGAGGGGGTAGATGCGGTTGATGAGTTCCAACATGTTGTTGAGGGTTCCAAGATGGCTGAAGGGGCCGTAGTAGGTTCCCACACCTGGGATAATCTTACGTGTCTTGAACACTCTTGGGAACTCCTCGTTGGTGACACAGACCGACGGGTAGGTCTTATCGTCCTTCAGCAGGATGTTGTACCTCGGTTTGTATTTCTTGATGAGGTTGTTCTCCAGCAACAGGGCATCTTCGTCTGTGGGTACCACCACATAGTTGATGTTCTCTATCTTGCTGACCAGTATCTGTGTCTTCCGCGTCTGGGTGGTCTTATTGAAATATGAGCTGACACGACGTTTCAGGTTCTTAGCTTTACCCACATAGATGATGGTACCTTCGCCGTCGAAGTACTGATAGCATCCTGGACTCTCAGGGAGAGCCAATACGATGCGTTTCAGTCGCTCAAGCCGTGTCTCGTTGCTCATTTCTTTCTTCTATTGTTTCACGAGAAACGTTAGACTACGATCAGTGTTGTCAAGTCTATATCCTTGAACAGGTCACGTCCATGCAGTCCTTCATCCGTGATTTCTATGATGAAGTTCATATACACCTTTTTAGGCTTGAAGTGCTGAACCAGTTTATAGGTTGCCTTGGCTGTTCCTCCCGTAGCCAACAAATCGTCGTGTATCAAGACGACATCGTTCTCGTTTATCGAGTCCATGTGTATTTCAACGGTGTCAACTCCATATTCTTTCGAGAATGATTCTTTGATAACCGTAGCAGGCAGTTTACCAGGTTTGCGTGCTAACACCACACCACATCCTAATCGTCCGGCTAACGCTGAAGCCATGACGAATCCTCTACTTTCAACACCGACAATCTTGGTGATACCTTTGTCTTTATACAGCTCATACATTTCGTCGAGCATGATTTTCATGCACTCTGCATCCTTGAACAGGGTGGTCACATCCCGGAACAGAATCCCCTTCTTTGGGAAGTCTGGGATAGCTCTCAAGTGGTCTAATAAATATTGATTGTTCATCGTCTTATTTCTTTAAACTTTAAACTATAAACTTTCAACTTTCAACTTTCAACTTTATAATTACCTCCCCATCAGCACCAGCATCACATTGATGTCGCATGGCGATACGCCTGGGATGCGGCTTGCCTGAGCCAGTGTCTCTGGGTTGATGGCTGCGAGTTTCTGTCGGGCCTCGATGGTGATTTGGTTCATGTTCATGTAGTCGAACTTCCCCTGAATCTTGATGTTTTCGAGTCGAAGCATCTTCTCTGCCACCATGTTCTCACGTTCTATATATCCTTTGTACTTGATGCGTATCTCTGCCGCCTCGAGTATTTCCTCTTTCCGCTCCTCTATCTTGTCCGTCTCACTCTTGAGGGCTTTGATGTGGGGGGTGAGGTTTTCGATGGTGACATTGGGCCGTCCCAACAGGTCTACCAGCTTGCAGCCTCGCTCCAGCGGAGTAGTACCGATTTGTGTCAGCGCATCGTTGATAAGGGCTGGTTTGATGGAGAAATGCTCTGCAAAGTCGATAAAATGCTCGATTTCATCGCGTTTCTTCTGTAGATACTGGTAGCGCTCCGTAGAGGCCAAGCCCAGTTTATAACTGCGTTCCGTCAGTCGCATGTCGGCATCGTCCTGTCGCAACAGGATGCGGTACTCGGCTCGCGAGGTGAACATGCGATAAGGTTCGTCCACACCTTTCGTCACCAAGTCATCAATCAGCACACCGATGTAGGCTTCATTGCGTTTCAGCGTGAAAGGTTCGCCTCCACCACACTTGATGGCTGCATTGATACCTGCTATCAGTCCCTGTCCTGCTGCCTCTTCGTAGCCCGTTGTTCCGTTCACCTGACCTGCAAGGAACAGTCCCTCCACCACCTTCGACTCCAGCGAGTGGGTCAGTTGAGTAGGGTCGAAGAAGTCGTACTCGATGGCATAGCCTGGACGATACACCACCAGATTCCTTAAGGCAGGTATCTTCTTCAATGCCTCAATCTGGATGTCCATCGGTAGCGACGACGAGAAGCCGTTGAGATACAGTTCGTTGGTCGTTTCGCCCTCTGGCTCCAGGAACAACTGATGCTCCTCCTTATCAGGGAAGGTATGCAGTTTCGTTTCGATGCTGGGGCAGTAACGAGGCCCTATGCTTTGAATCTGTCCGTTGTAGAGTGGCGAATCGGGTAATCCTGAGCGCAGTATCTCGTGCACCTCCTTATTGGTCTTGAACATCCAACAAGGCAATTGCTTCAGCCGTCGTGGTTCCGTCATGAACGAGAAGCGATGGAACGTCGTGTCACCCTCCTGAACCTCCACCTCCGCGAAGTCCACACTGCGTTTGTCGATTCTCACAGGTGTACCCGTCTTCATTCTGTCGCTGCGAATACCCAGTTTCGTGATCGACTCCGTCAGTCCCGTCACAGCAGGTTCAGCAATCCGTCCACCCGCTATCTGCTTCCGTCCGATGTGCATCAATCCGTTGAGGAACGTACCCGCAGTAATCACCACACACTTCGCCCTCAGTTCCGCACCCCAAATGGTGCGCACACCCACAACCTCTCTTCTCTCCCCTTGGGATTCCTGTCCCCCGATAACGGGGGAACCGAAGGGGGTGTCGGAGGGGGCCGTCATCAACTCACACACCTGATCCTGCCATATATGCAAGTTAGGCGTATTCTCCAACACCTCACGCCAAGCCCAGATGAACTTACCTCGGTCGCACTGAGCACGAGGACTCCACACGGCAGGACCCTTCGAGAGGTTCAGCATGCGGAATTGGATGGAGCAACGGTCGGTCACAATGCCCATCATGCCACCCAATGCGTCAATCTCGCGCACAATCTGCCCCTTTGCGATGCCACCCACAGCAGGATTGCACGACATCTGCGCAATCTTGTTCATGTCCATCGTCACCAGACACGTCTTCGCACCCAGACGTGCGGCAGCACTCGCCGCCTCACATCCAGCATGTCCTGCTCCTACCACTATGACATCGTAATTCATGATCATTTGACTATTCGTTCAAAATGCTGCGCTTTTTTCACTTCGTTCAAAATGCTACGCCTCAATAATGCTCAAGCGAGCTTGGCATTATATTCGGCTTAATCGCATTTTTCGGCAGCAAAGATACGAATTATTTATCATTTAACCATTTACTATTTACTATTTTCTTTCATTTTTACATTTTTTGATAAAATAGATTTTAATTATGAGCGATGAATTTAGAAATATGATATAAACAAAGGTAAGGAGTCCTTCGTATTTGCATCTTTTCTCCTGTTCAGGGTAAAAGTTGGAGGCAGTTTTGCTGACAAAGATGAAAAAAAGTAGGATTTCATGGGTGCGTTTTCAAGAAAAAAGCGTTATCTTTGCATCAAAGAAAATAAATAAGTGTCAGAACGTTCGAGTAACAGACAAGAAGTAGAGTCTTTTGAACACATCGTAAAGAGTCTGCGTGAGCGGATTAGGCAGGAGGCTATCGGCTACCTGCATGAGCCAGAAGAAGCAGAAGATGTGGTGCAAGAAGCGTTGATGCGTAGTTGGATTGCACGAAAAAGACTCGGAAGTATCGATGAATTGCCGGCTTTTGCCATGCGGACTGTCAAAAACCTATGTATCGACAGGCTTCGCAGACAGAGCAATCGCAGGCAGACATCGACAGACCTTCTTGTCGTCAGTGATGAGGCTCCTACGGCTGACACGAAAATGATGCTACAGGAACAGCAAGCGTGGATGATGAAGTGCATGATGCAATTACCGCCAAGTTTACGAGGCGTACTCCAGATGAAAGGTATCGACGGACTCTCCTATCAGGAAATTGCAGCCATTTTGGGTACCACAGAGGCAGTTGTCCGCTCGAAGATGTCGAAAGCAAGGCAGAAGTTATGGACCCTTTACAGAAGCAGAAAATGAATACAAACGAACAGAACGCAAGAATCAATCAGTTGTTAAAGCGCTACGACGAAGCCAAGACAACAGATGCAGAGGAGGCCGAATTGGCAGACTTCTTCTGCCATCTGGATGCTGTTCCAGAGGAGTGGCAGGACTATGCTGTGCTGTTCAGAACTCTCGAAGCTGCAGATACCTTATTTATAGATAAGGAAAGCGTCACTCGTCACAACAGGAGAGGTCTATGGTGGGCAATTGGGATTGCTGCTGCTATCATTGTGGTTGCAGGTCTCTTCTTGTGGAGCAACAACACGGCTGAAGAGGTGTTGCCCAATCGTTCGAAGGTGAATCCTCCCCATTCGGCATACGATACTTCAGACTATGTGGCAGGTCATCTAGAACCAGTTGCGATACATAAAATGACGAATGAGATGGTGTCAGTAAAGGAAGCCACTATGGTCCAGAACAAAGGATGGGACAGACAGCTAAGGGCAAAGTTTTTTGAGCAGTTGCCGGAATTGATGTATACTGACCGCAAAGTAGAATGTATAGGTGAAGCCTGTGAGGACAGGAAAGGTGTATATCTGCCCCTCATTAGGGATGCAAGAATCACAGCTGACAACTCGACGGTAGATGCTTTGATCACAGAGTTCCTAAAAGCAGCTGTTTCTGCTGATACGTTTGTCAGTTTTGAGGATTCGCTGCGGTATATGGCTTTTATCTATGGAGGAAGAGTGATACAAACACGTCCCTATCCAAGCGACTACTTCGATTGGGAGTTAGAACGGAAGAGTGTGTTCGATTTTCTCGTATCCGACACAGCTACTTCTGCCTGGTGGGCAGAAATGCATGTCTATCCCAACACCATCTATAATACCAAAGCTGAACTGCATATCCACTCTGTTGACAAGTTCTATGCGAAAAGCGGCATCGAGATTCAGAAAGACCGCCAATATGTGCTGGAAACGGCTGGAGATACAACAGGGAAGTAAACCTCAAATAAGAAGAAATATCAAATTGAAGAGAACCAATCATAAAAACTGACCAAATATGAATGCAAGAAACTTGATACAGATATGGGCAATTGCTGTGATGCAGCTGATGGCTCCTTGCACCATCTTGGCAGACGGTTACGATGAATATAAGCAAAAGATGAGTGTCCATCCTTCGCTGCAAATGACCCTTGTTGACTCAATGCATGGGGGAAGAATCGCAGGTCCTGGGAAAGATTGCAAGATTCTGAGTCAATCAGAAGGGTCTATTACCTTTGAGGTGGATGAGGACTTAGAGATACTTGACCTACCTTATTTTAGTTATAAAGATGCTCCCAAAGTTTGTATTAAAGGGACTTTGCAGCGTTTTCAAATACCCGAATCAGAATTCAATGTTGTGGCACATAGCCTTGAAGGCGAGCTGATGTTATTTGGTTCGGACGCATTCTATCGTACATTGGTGTATGCATACGCCTACCATCAGCCGATGGTGATTTCACCTGATATGATTTGGTTGCTCATCAGCCAGAGTTTTGGGGAACATGTCAACTTAAATGCCGAACAACTCCGCTCACAGATTGTGAATCATGAGGGAGAAATGACAATCCGGGTGAAGTCTCCGTCTAACAAAAACCTACTCAACGAAAAGGATGTGGATTGGGACAAACTTTTCAATCAGTTTGAGAAGCAAATAGCAGATAATACCAAGGGCGATATTGCTAAGACCCTCATATCAGACTTCTCGACAACAGGGCGCACAGAGCGTATTGTATCACAGGTTACATTAATGAATGCCACAAAGCCATATTTTAAATATGAAGTAGTTGGTTTTATCTGTGGTATCCCAAGTATTACCCTGCAAGGTACTGCGGAAGACTGGCAGAAAGTGTTAGACAAGACGCGAGCACTTGAGAAATATGGAATCAGTTGGTGGACAAAGCAGCTGGAGCCTATCTTACAAGAGTTTGTGAACGCCGCCAAAGGACACCCCAACAGCAAATTCTGGAAAGATATTGTGATGGAGGACCGTCCTGACCGTATACGGGGAATGGGATGTCTGCAAGATGGGAAGTCAACAGAATTCGACGGTTGGTTCTTGAAGCTGTTCCCCAACATGGAAAAAAAGACAGTGCTCGAGAAGACTACTTTTAATGACCGCACGAAGTCAGAATTGGTAAAGGTACCGTTCAAATTTGTTCTTGAGGATTTGCAAGGAAATGAAATCAAGAAATATGATATGGAAATCATTGCAGGTATCATTGGCGTGGAAAAAGACGAAAAGACTTCCCCTATGATACCAAAAATGGGATGGATTGTTCGTAAGGTTGATGCAGAAGCAGAGAAAATAGCGAGAATTACCGAAATAGCTAACACACACTATAAAGTTCTGCCTGCCGAGAAAGTTTTGCCTTTACTACAAAAAGTAAAGCATCTCAAACAACTCAAAATAACGTTTGAAGGCAAAGTGGAGCTACCCAGATGGATGGACGATATGCAAATCGATGTCTTCATGATTCATAATGACATCAGTAAAGAAGACGAGGCTGCGCTCAAGAAAAGATTCCCCAATCTACAAATTATCAAAGGGTCTTTGCGCCCTGAAGACATTTTGCAGATGGAGTAACTCCTCTGCATAATCATCACATCATAAGTAGGAGAAAAAGACTTAACTATAGTTTACGTATTTCATCCCAAAAGAGAAGTTGTTCAATATTTCATTAATAAATTGTGAATCAGATGATGAAACGAATACTTTTACCAATACTTCTTAGTTGCCTTTTCGGTTGTCAACTGAAGGCACAGACAACAGAGTGTAAAATTCTCAATCGTACTGACGGAGCCATCACTTTTGAGGTGGATGAAGGTCTGGAGGTTATACAGGAGGAGTACCCTCGTCGTCATTACCCACCAACAGTCACGATAAGGGGAATGTTGCAAGCAATGCAAATACATGAATCGGATTACAATGTTGTCGGGCACGGTATTCCAGACAGCATCCAGTATATGGGCGAAGATGCGTTCTTTCGAACAATGGTGCGAG
>Ga0310690_10002563_pt1 | contig 29279 bp, 20 predicted proteins | sample AusTroGonzalo_MG_2_FD_207661 | JGI IMG/M metagenome (GOLD analysis project Ga0310690, IMG submission 207661) | Bovine rumen microbial communities from tropical cattle in Woodstock, Queensland, Australia - Gonzalo_04 (v2) (version 2) | ecosystem: Host-associated > Mammals > Digestive system >...
CTTCATTCATCCGAACTATCTCTGGGATGAAAATCTCCATGTTCCGTTCCTGATTTACGCGAAAGGGATCACCGATGCAGCACCGCAAACGATCACGAATCCGACGACTGTTCTGGATGTCTCGCCAACGCTTGCCGCTCTTGCCGGAATCGAACCGGCAGAATCGTGGATCGGCAACAACATGTTTGAAGGCAAAACCAAACCCGTTTTCATTTACACGAGAGCGATGAACCTTCACAGCGGAATTCTCGACGGGAACCGCAAGTTCTTCTTCAACCACATCACCGGCAAAAATTATTATTTCGATTTGAAAACTGACCCTCTCGAAAACAACAATCTTGCCGGCACGCTCGACGAAAAACGTCTTGAAAGTCTAATAAAATTCATAAATTACAAAAATTACGAAATCAACAGAAACGTAGAGACGTTTCATGAAACGTCTCCACATGATTGAAATGTCTCTACAAATTCCTCTCGCATTTCGCGAAAATTGAGTATAATGCCGCGGTTTTGACGAGGTTTATTTTGGCAGACCGTAAACAGAAATATTTTGCATTTATTATCTATTTTGTCTTTTTCGCGCTGCTTTTTTTGCAGTTTCCGTTGCGCAGGGAGATTTCGGGCAACTGCGATTCGTGGCTTGCGCTCACCTATTCGGTGCATAATTTCGAGGAAATAAAGTCGTTTTTCACTGGCGAAAGAACAGGAACGGCGATGTTTCCGGCTGAAAATCCGCTCGCTTACGGCGAATCGGCACCGGGAATGCAGCTCATCATAATCCTGCTGAAATCTATCGGACTTACTGATTACTGGGCGAATTTCTGGTTCATTACGCTTCTTCTTGCGCTCACCGCGTCCGGAATTTTTATTTTTACGGGCAATTTCACCTCGTTTTTTCCCGCGAAACTCTTTGCCGGATTCTGTTTTGCATGCAGCAACATGGTTTTTGCCCACATCGACGATTCTGTCATAATTTTCTTCTTCATTCCGGCTCTTGCGCTTCATCTTATCTGGCATTACTTCGACGCTTTGAAACTGAAATATTTAATAATTTCGAGTGTTTTAGCCGGTGTTGAAATATATTTTTCGTTCTATGTCTTTTTCTATCAGTTTCTTATGATTTTCGTTCTTTTTGCCTTTCTTGCGCGGAAAAACGGCCTGAAAACTGCCCTGACCGCAAAACTTTTTTCTCTTTATCTTCTTATTTCATTTGTTATTGCCGCACCCAACTTCTTTTATTACCTCTATACACTCTACAACCTTGATTTTGTTCCTGTTTTTGAAGCTTTTTACACTGCGAAAATGGCAAGTTTCAGCCTCGTCGACATGTTTCTGGTGCTGCCTGACAACCTGATTTATCCGAATATCGGGAAATTTTTAGGGATCCCTATGAACTGGGGATTTGTCCGGCATTACAATTTTATCGGCCTGCTCACGCTCGGGCTTTTTGTTTATTCCATGTTTAAATGGAACGCCAAACATCGGATCTTACTGGCGATTCTTGCCGTGACAGGCGCGTTTTTCGCCTGCGGTCCGGTCTTTATGTTCGGCACGAAAGAGATTTTTTATTCACCGCTTTACATTTTTTACAAACCTCTTCCGGTTCTGAAATTTCTGCGTGTCGCAGTCAGGGCATACTTCATTTTTCTTTTTGCCGTTTCCGTTTCGGCGGCACTTTCAATGGAGAGGATCTGCAGAAAAACAAAGAAGCAGTATCTTGTGATCATTGCATTTTTTACACTCAACTTTGTTGAAAACGTGCCGTTCCCGCTCAAAGGTTTCGATGCCTCGGTGACGGATAAAGTGCCTGAGATTTATGAAACGCTGAAACAGCAGAATATCAAAAATCCGCTCATTCTGGAGCTTCCTGCCGAAATGGATATCGAATTTAAGGCGGAAGAGATGAAAAAATTTAAAAATCCCAAGGATTTCGTTCACAAAAAAAGCGGAAATCCCGAATTTCATGTTATGAATATGGGGATGTTTGTCGATTCTTGGGACGATATTTTCCAATACAACCGCGAAATTATTTACACGAACTGGCAGAACCGGCACAAAATCGATTCAATAAACGGCGTGAACGGATATTTTCCGACTCCGCGCATGATCTTTCAGTATCACATCAACAGGCTGCCTGATCCGGAATCGTTTATGTTTTTGAAGAAATCCGGAATAAATTTCATAGTCTGGCATGAATTTATGGAAATAAAGTCGGACAAGATGCCTCTTGCGGAACTTGAAAAATCGCCCTGCCTCAGAAAGATCGCGGAAAACAGCGAAGGAAGCGTTCTCTTCAGGCTTGTGAACTGCGGGAAGCCTTCCGGTTTAAAATACCTGCAGCGGTAAAAACCGAAGCCGAAAAAACGATTATCAGATAATAGACATAAACCGCGAAATAGATGGTCGAGATCCCCGTCGGATGGCTGTGACGCCACAATCCCGAATAAATCCCGAAACTTTCTATCACTATCGAAAGCAGATTGAGCAAAGCCGCCGTTATCAGAAAAGAGACCGCCCGCGCGAACCTGCCTTTAAAAAATCCTGCGGCCTTCAAAGCCGTAAAATTTATGATCCCCGAATAAAATCCGCCGAGCGGGATTATGACAAGAGGAAAGCTGAAAAACGGGAACGGGACGAGAACGTCCGGATAAACAGTGCCTACACCGGCAAAAACCGTCTCGTTCAGGATCTCGAAGACCGCCGTCACAAGCATCGAGGCGGCAAGCGGTTTCCCGATTTTCGTCCTGGCAAGGAAATACCATAAAAACGGGATCGTCACGGCAAAAGCGGCTATTTCGAACAGAGCGTAGAAAGCCATTTTTCCTCACAGATTTCTTTTCAGAACGGCAAAAGCCTCAAAATGCGGCGTGTCGGGAAAAAGATCGAGCAGATAGAGGCTTTTCACGCCGAAACCTTTCGCGAAAAATGTTTTGAGGTCGCGCACCAGATTGGGCGGTTCGCAGGCGATATAGACGACATTGTCGGTGCTTTCGCAGATGATTTCGGAGAGCTGTTTACCGAGACCTTCGCGCGGAGGATCGGCGACGACAAGGTCAGTTTTTTCAAGTTCCCGCAGTTTGTAGGCATCGGTTTTCACGATTTCCGCACTGTTTCCCAGATTTTCGGCAAAACTTGCGCACGAATCGGGAACGATTTCGTAACCAGTTGTTTTTATTCCGCTTTCTGTCAGGAAAAGTGAAAAGAGACCGCTTCCGCAAAAGAGGTCTGCGGCAGTTTTCACGCCGAGTTCTCCGGCTTCGCGCATAAGAAGCTCCGCCATTATTCCCGCCCCTTCTTCGGAAGACTGGAAAAAGCAATTTTCTTTGATTTTTATTGTTTTTCCGCAGACCGATTTTCTCAAAAATTTCATTCCGGGCATGAAATCGCCGGTGATTTTCGAATATTCATACTGGACATTTCCTTTTCGTTTCGCGATGTCGGCTTTGATTTTTTCAAAAAATACGGGGTCGAGAAGCGGACATTGTCCGATTTCTACAAGGTCGTTGCTCCTTTTTTTTCTGTAAGCAGGCCTCCCTTTCAGCGCGAAGAATTTCGCACGCGTCCTTGTTCCGGTCTCTCCCGGAGTCATTACAACTGGCTCGACATCGAGCGTGACGGCGTTCTGCTTTAAAAGTTCAGTAAAAACCGCCTTTTTTATTTCAAGCTGAGCCGGATACGAAACGTGCTGAAGCGAACATCCGCCGCAGATCCCGTAGTGTTTGCAGAGCGGCTTCCTCCGCTTCGGCGAGGCTTCGAGAATGTCAAAATCCTCTGAATAATAGAAACTTTTTTCCTTTACCGAACTTCTGATCTCCACGGTTTCGCCGGGGCAGGTAAAGGGAACGAAGAAGGTTTTGCCGTCAGCCCAGCCGATCCCGCATCCGTTTGAAATTATTTTCGCGATTTGGACTATCAAAATCCCACCTTAAAAAAACCGCGGCATTATACCCGATTTTTTGTGAATTGCGAAATTTCAAAAATCTTGATTTAGCGTAAAACGTGAAGTAAAAATTTGAGGGTCAGAACAGTTAACGGGGGATTCAGTGAAAAATCACAAGATACAAGTTGTCGTTATTTCTGTAATCTGTGTTCTTGCCATTGTTTTTATTATATTTTCCAGTCGAAACAGAAAGCCAAGGAACGAATTGCTGACAAACAGGATTTTGTCGGAATCGGATCTTTCCGCCTCGCTGGATTTTTCCGTTTCATTTATTGCCAGGGAATACGGGCGGAAGAAATTCTTTGAAACATTTCTTTGCAATAAAGATATTTCCGATTGCGGCGAGAATACGGTGTTTTCATTGTTTATGTCGACAGCAATCCTTAATATTATCCAGGATATTGAACGGGATGACCTCGGCGATATCGTGAAACATGAGACCGTCAGGACGCGGAGCTGCCAGAATGAACATTTTATGTGGGATTTTTACTGTATGATAAAAGGGAAAGATGTTCATTATTATCCTGATTTGGACACTACATCCCTTGCTTCATGGTTCCTGTCATCCCGAAAGATTGAACATCATTTGGAAGAACTCCGGGAACAGGTGCGGAAAACTCAGTTCCACAAAGGTGCGCTGCTGACTTTTTTAAGGGATTTCCAGCCGCCGCCTCATGCAATGAATCAGGATCCTGTCGTAAATGCCAATGCTTTGGTTCTGCTTTCTGAGGAGATCCCGTCCGTTTGTGGATTTATCAATAAAAATTATGAGAAATCCATTTATTACACGGATGATGTCGTCGTTTTTTATATGCTGGCGAAAGCGTATTCAAGAGGGGTTAAATGTATAGAACCTGCGCTTGAGGGGCTGTATAAGAAAATCCGATCTTCGGATTTGTTAAAGAAAAATGACGCGCCGATGCATATTTCAATGTTTGTTACCGCACTGACAAAATGGAACAGTGGTAATGATGAAATGCTTGATGCGGCAATAAAATCACTTCTTGAAAATGAATGGGAATTTCCGTTTGAAGAACCGTTTTTCCGGACAGGCTTGAATATGAAACGTGATTTTTACTATTCTCCGGCATTTTCAGCTGCCGTTTATGCCGAAGCTCTGACAAACATAAAATCCTATCAGGCGATGAAACAGGGCAAAAAACAATAATCATTGTATTCAGTGATTGTCCTGAAAAATCTGAAAAAGCAAAAGGGGGAGCCTTATACCGCATTTTTTACACCAGTTTTTACACCAGGATTTACACCATTTTTTTACACAATAATTTACATCAGATCTTTCAAATCACACAAGACAAAATTATTGTAAAAACTGGTGCAAATTTTTGTATAAAATTCGATAAAAATGCAGTTAAATCAAGATAATATGTTTTGTGATTTTTTATGACAATAATCTCTGCAAAGACAGAGGCACGCCGGATGACGTGCCCCTTCAGAAAGGTTATCGGTTGTATTCAGCCTGGATATCGGCAGCGCTCAATGCACTTCCGATAATTATGACATCGTCAAGCAAACCGTTGAAGTAACCGTAAGATCCGCCTCCGACCTGTTTGGGCGGATAAACCGTTCTTGACGATGCATTACCTGTTTTAACAAGAGTTCCGTCAAGATAGAGATAAGGCGTTCGGTTGCTGAATACAACGGCGACATGATGCCAATCCGTGCCTATCGAACTATTTGAGTAGGAGACAAGAGGCGGCATGTAACTGTCACCGTGAGCGGTTACGAAGATTCCGTTCGTTCCGACCGAAAGTCCGGCTCCGGCGTTGCTGCTTTCATGGTTAGCGCCGAAAACATAATGCTGTCCGCTTGTTCCGTTGGTTCCTGAGCTTGACTGCGAAGGCAGAGTAATCGTGGAGCCGCTGCTGACTTTGACCCAGGCCATCATCGTGAAGTCGTTCGGATAGCTTGTGGTGGAGACACCCGTTGTGATGATCGTGCTTCCGGTGAAATTGTATGCCTTTCCGCGTTTGCCTGATGAACTCCACGAACCGCCGCTTACCGAATACGAACTGCCCAAATAGCCGCTGTTCGCTGTTGACGAGCCTGTTCCTTCATCCAGTTTGAGATGAACAAGACTGGTAGCAGATGACGGCAGGTCGATAGAGAAGTCATCAATGCAGAACATATCAGGCTCATTGCTGACGGAACTGTCTTTTCTATAGTCGAATACCAAAGTGTGTGATCCGGCAGAGAGACTGTAGGAGTATTTTGTCCAGGCACTTGACAAATCAGTCGTATAAATTTGTTGTGTGCCATCAAGGGTCATTTTGAACCAATCGTAGTAAGTGCTGCTGCCTTCGCCTTTTCCTTTTGCATAGAAAGAGATTGATCCGGCACTCGGCATATTCACGGTTAAGGTCATCGTGGAAGTTGTACTATGCACATTATGGTTGCCTGAACACATTGCGTTACTGCCTGTATTGCCGCCGATACTGGTCGATCTCTGCCAAGCATAGGTTCCCGATGTGCTTATTGTGACAAGGTCTGAAGGATAATCAGAGCTGCTGTCTTCAAAACTCCAGGATTTTTTCTTGCATGAACCGTTAACATAAAGATATCCGCTGTTGCAATGGAAGTGGCACTCGTCTGAAACCGCAAATACGCTGTATGTCGATGTTGTTGAGGGGACCCAGTTCCATGTCGAGCCGGAAGTGTTAGTCCAAGTTGTATTAATCTTGTTCGGAGTCCACACAGTTGTGTTGGCAGGACCGTCTGTGCAGGTTCCGTTAACCGTTTTGCCGACGCATTTTTTAGCATCATTCGGGTCATCCACGAAATGTCCGTTTGTGGCGTCATCAGGGCACTTGTAAACACATTCGCCGGCAGTTGTGCTTCTGCTTGATGAATGGCTTGCAGGAGTCCATGAAGATGTCGAGTAATCCCACGTCTGGCGGAACTTGCCGTTCTTGCCGCTGTCATTCCAGACTGCATTGGCATCTTTTGCATCGCAGGTTGCTTCTGTTCTCTCGTCTTTGATACAAGTCGTGCCGCTGCCATCGGTGTGATAACCTTGTGCGCAGCATGTCTTGCCGCCGTTTTCGGTGTGGTAGCCGTCAGCGCATTTGTATCCGCAAACTGTCGCTGTAGTCGGACTATAGACTGAAGTGAATGTCGCAGGATTGAATATCGAACCGTTCCATATCTGCTCAAAAGTGCCGCTGCCGCTGTAGCCGCCGCCGTCGTTCCAAACTGTGTTCGCCGGTTTTGTGCTGCATGTTCCGGACTGGTGCTGAGGATCGCAGGAGGGTGAGGACTGGCTGTTGTTCCAGTTGTAATTATAGTTGCACTGGTAGATGCATATTCCGGGAGTTGTGCTGTAAGCGGAAGTATAGCTTGCAGGATCCCAAATCGAACCGTTCCATGTCTGCGTGAATGTTCCGGCTACATTTTTGTGGTTGTAGCCGCTGTCGTTCCATGAGGAGTTGGCAGGCTTCGAAGAACAGTTTCCAGATTGTGTGTTGGCTTCACATTTGTTGCCTGACGCACTATAGGTATAGTTGGTCTTGCAGTGGAAGTAACACTGGTTGGTTGCGCCTGAATTCTGGTTCGAACCGACAGTTGTAGGATACCAGCAGTTGGTTCCGTCGCAACCGGCATGATCTTCATCCCATGTCTGCGTTATTGTCGGTGCTGTTGTAGAACCGTTGCTCCACCACAGCGCGTTCGCAGCCGGAAGGTTGGTGCATGTCTGATTAAGTTTCTTGTCAGCTACGCATGTGTTGCTGGATGCATTGTATGTATAGTTCTTGTTGCACTGGAAGTAACACTTGCCGGCTTCCGTACTCGAGTTCTCGCTTCCGGCTGAGGATGGCTGCCATCCGTTTTCCGGAGTCCAGTTCTGCGTTATGCTCTTGCTCGTGCCGTTATTCGATGTCCAGTGAGCATGGGCAGCAGGCAATCCGCTGCAGCTTACTGTTTTCTGATTCTTACACTGGCCGTCTTCATAAATGTATCCGGATTTGCATTTGTAGTGGCACTCCGTTGCGCTCGGAGTCTCGTTGTAGGCCGGTGATGCTGCAGGTATCCAGGTCGAACCGTTCCAGTTCTGCGTGATTTCGCTAACAGTGTTCCACTCTGCATTTGCAGGAAGTGTGCCGCAGGAAACATTCGTCTTGACGTTGGTGCATGAACTGCCGTACCAAGCGAAGTTGGTTGCGCAGTGGTATTTACATACATTGGCCGTGCTTCCCGGATCTGTTGCACTGTAACTTCCGGCATTGCTCGGATCCCAAACGCCGTCCTCCTTACTCTGGGTTACTTCCGGCGGAGTGAGTCCCGATTTGTTCGGCCACCATACTGCATTTGCCGGAAGGCCTGTGCATGCAACTTTGGATGTGCTTGCACTTACATAAGATGATGTGTCGATCTGACAGGTGTCGGTCGAACACGGTCTGTATTCCAAGAGTTCTATTACTACTTCTCCGGCTCCGGTGTGGGTCTGGTTTTCATCACCTCCTGAGAGCCAGCCGGAATCATCGCCGCTCTTGTAGGAACCGCCGCCGCCGCCGCCGTAATCGTTATTATATGCTCCGTCTCCGCCGGAATAACCGCCGCCGCCGCCGCCGAAAGAATAATGATGGTCGACATCGCCCCACTGGTCTGTCGTATAACTGGCTGCACCGCTTCCGCCGCCCATACTCCAGCCGTTGTTATAGCCTTTACCGCCGCCGCTACTGTTTCCGTCAGAACCGTTGTTGCCGCCGCTTGCCGCAGTGTTAACTCCGTCCGGGGAACTTCCGCTGGTCGATGCCTGTCCGGGAGTGCATAATTTTTGGTCACTGTAAAAACCGCCGCCGCCGCCGCCGCCGGCAATAAGCAGCAGGGTGTTGGAACTGTTGTTTCTCCTGACACCGGAAGCACCGCCGCCGCCGCCGCCGAAGTAGTAGTCACCATCACGGTAGCCGTCCACGCCTTTTGAACCGACCAGTATGTTTAACGTTTCTCCCTTGGTAAATGTGAATGTTCCCCAGACTTTTGCGCCGCGGCATGCTGCAAAGTCGCCGTCGCCGTTTCCGCCCTGGCCGCCGTAAACAGTGATTTTGTATCTGCCGCTTACCGGAATCGAATAGCTGGTATTGCTGCTGGAGAATGCTTTTTCTGTAAACGATTTGTCGAAAGTAGAGTTGTCGCTGAACTTGATTTTACCGTCAGAGGTGTTTTCACACTGCTCGCTGCCGTTTACCGTGCCGTCGCCGCAGTAGTTGCAACCGTAGAAGCTGAAAAATGATTTTTGGGATAATTTATTGATTATAATGAATTTTTATGAAATAGTGGCGGGAAAAAATTCATTTTTTTAATTTATAGTGTAAAAAATAGTGTAATTTTTGTGAACAGGTTTCAGGCGCGGAAGGTGCAGAATGGTGAAAGTTTTCAAGAAAAAAGGGAGCAGAAACTATTACTTCCAGATAGTGATAAACGGTAAGAGAATTGCTGAATCTACGCGGGAAAGCGATGTCAGAAAGGCGCAGAAAAGAGCCGAAAAAAGGTACATGGAACTGAAACTGAATCTGGACTGGCATTTCTACCTGCAGCAGGTGATAAAAAAGGTGAGTGTTCTTGAGCCTGAAGCGAAAGAAGCGGCTGTTTACAGCGCGATTGAGGAGCTGAACAGCATCAATGTGAAAACGGTCGCTCTGAGTGACGCTTTCGAGCTTTTCAGGGCGAAACCGAGAAAACGGGAGATTTCGAAGAGGGTTTACAACGATTACCGCAATATGTGGAACAGTTTTGTTGTTTTTGTGAACCGGAATTTTCCCGATGTGAAGTATATGAGTGAGATCACAAAGGGAATTGCCGAAAAATTTCTGGCAGGGGAGTGGAAAAAAGGGCTTGCCGAGCGCACTTACAACGAGAGAATCACGAAGTTCAGGACGATTTTTTCCGCTCTGGCGGAAGAAGCCGGGCTTCGCAAAAATGTCTGGCAGCAGGTAGACAAGATGAGTGAAGGCCATATTTCAAAGCGCCCTTTCACGAAGGCTCAGCTGAAGCAGATTTTCAGCATGGCAAAAGGGGAGATGCGGACTTTGTGCATGATAGGACTTTATACCGGGCTGCGTCTCGGGGATGCCGCGACTCTGAAGTGGAGCGAGGTCGATTTCGACAACATGGTTATCGTGAGGCTGCCGAACAAAACGAAGCATTTGAGGAAAAATGTCGAAATTCCGCTTCTGGGAGGGCTTTGCGACGAGCTGAAGCGGGTGAAGGCGGAACAGAAAGAGGGGGAGATTTTTGTCGTTCCGGAGATGGCCGGAAAATATTTTACGACCAATGAAGTTTCAAAACTTGTGCAGACGTTTTTCCGCCAGGCAGGGATCGAAACGAATATCGACAGGGAGAGATGCCCGAGAAAAACCACGGTTTACGGTTTCCACAGCTTCCGTCACAGTTTTGTAACGCTATGCGCGGCGCACGGGATCCCGATGAACGTCGTGATGGAACTTGTCGGGCACCGGTCTGCGATGGTGCATGAAATCTACCAGCACGCGAGTTCGGAACAGAAAATCGAGGCGATAAACGTGATCGAAAAGGAGTTTTTGGGGTAAAACAATTCGTGACGACGTAACGACGTGACGTCGTCACGTTTGACATTTTGCCGAAAATCTTTATAATCCCGCGTTTTTTGGCTGAATTTTTTGGAAAACGGGTCTTTTTATGGGAAACAAAGTTTATATAGCTGAAATTACTACGATTCTTCCTCATCTTTTCTCTTCTTCCGAAGTCATAGAGATTCTTTACCCGAAAAATATCGACGGCGGACGTCCGCACCGTTTCGCAAGACGTTCGGTCGGAGCTGTCGGAATAACCTACCGTCCGACGATCCTTTCGCGCGAGACTTTTCCCGAAAGGTCGCTTGCGACTCCGGATTATCACCCGCTCGAATGGGGAAAGCGCGCCGTCAGAGAACTTCTGCAAAGTGAAAAAATCGCGAAAGAGGATGTCGGTTTTCTTTCGATAGCATACAACATCCGCTGCGACAAGGACGTTCTTCCGAGCCTGTCCAGCAAAATCGCCTCGGCTGCCGGGCTCAGACTCGACTATCCGCCGCAGGAAATGGCTTATCTCGGCTGCGCTGCGGGGCTTTTCTCGCTTGAATCGTCGGTGAAATACTGCCGCGAGCACGACAAGGCGGCGATAACCTTTCTTTTCGACCAGTGTTCGTGGATCGCGAACCCCACCTACGACGTCGATTCGCCCGATTTCAAGGAAAATCTCAAAACGACGCTCCTTTTCGCCGACGGCGCCGCAGGAATCCTGGTGATCCCCGAGTCGATGAGGGACAGATTCGATCTTCCGCTCATGGAAGTCGATGAAATCAGGACCGATTTCGTTTCGGGCGGCTCGCTTTCGATGCACGAAGGCAAACTCGTTCTCGAAGACAACCTGAAAGACACCGTTCCCGAGATCGTTCATGAAAAAATCATAAAACCTTTGGGTGTAACTCCGCAAAATATCGAAGAATGGTCGCTTCACCAGGGCGGAATGCCGATACTTTTGCGTTTTACCGAACCTGAGATCCTGGGGCTCAGCGACGAGCAGATAAGCCGCTCGAAGTCGATTTTCGAGAAATACGGAAATTTCAGTTCTCCGAGCGTGATGTTCGTTCTCGAAACATGGTTCAAGGATGAATCGAGGCCGCTCAAAGACGAAAAAACCAGAGGCTGCGCTATCTCTTTCGGCGCCGGCTACTTCATGGGCGGAATGACTTACCACTGGTCGAAAAAATGAGGATAAACCGCTTTTTAGCACTTTGCAAAGTCGCGTCGCGGCGCAAATCGGAAGAACTTGTCACTGCCGGAAAAATCAGAATAAACGGGCGCCTTGCCGTGCTTGCTGACGAAGTCGATCCTGAAAACGATGTCGTCGAATACAACGGAAAGAAGCTGAAAGTTCCTGAAAATTACGAATATTTTCTTCTGAACAAGCCCAAAGGTGTCCTTTCGAGCGTAACTGACGACCGCGGAAGAAAAGTCGTCACCGATTTTCTGCCTGAGGGTTCGCATGCCGTGCCGGTCGGAAGGCTTGATTTCGATACGACGGGCGTTCTTCTTCTCACGAACGACGGCGAACTCACTTATCGCCTGACCCATCCGTCATTCGGCGTGAGAAAGATCTACCGCGCCAAAGTTTCAGGCGATTTTACTCAGGAAAAGGCCGGTTTGATGAAAGCGGGAATCACGGTCAACGGCGAATTCATGCAGGCGGAAGCCGTTTCGATCAACACAAGGCACGGAAATGTTTCGGAAGTTACGGTTTCGCTTCACGAAGGAAAGAAGCGCGAGGTGAAAGAACTTATAAAAGCGGTCGGCTGCCGGGTGCTTGAGCTTGAAAGGTTCGCTTTCGGAAACATCACCTGCAAAGGGCTGAAAACCGGCGAAATCAGAAGACTCACTGAAGAAGAAGTTCAGTATCTTTATAAATTAACGAAACTTTCGGAAAAAAACTGATTTCGAAATTTCGAAAAATCGAAAAATCGAAATGTCGAAATATCGAAGCTCAAAATCACTTTATTTTTTTTGCCGCTCTCTGTTTTATGACATTTGAGACGTTGCGGCTTTTCGCGATATTTTTAAGGTCGTTCATCCTTATTGTCTCAAGGAGCATGAGCGCTGTTTTCATAGGCGTTTTCGGATTGTTTACGAGAGCGAGTTTGACGGCATAGCTTTTGTTGAGCGATTTGCTGGAGGCGATGTAACTGATCGCATCAAGCGATGACGAAGGGTCTCCTGCGATTGCCGCGACTTCCTTGTCTGTTATCCTCGCGTTTGCCAGAACCGCCATGACGATCTGTTTGCGCGGGTCTTTGATAAGCATTTTTCTGACTTCGAGATTGCCGAGCATCGCGACTTTTATTTTCTGACCGACATTCATATCCTTGAGCGCTTCCGCGATCGTCTTGCGCTGGTCAAGCATATCGTCGGCACTGAGCCCTTCGAAAGCCGTTTCGGAAGTGAGGAAATCGGGAAATTCGAAAATCGTGTCCTCAAGTTCGACGACTTCTTCTTCCTCTTCTGCAGTTTCAGCCTCGCTTTCATCTTGCGGACGGGCTTCTTCCTGCGCTTCAGGGAAATATGTCAGCTGCTCTTCATAAAGTGATTCGATAACATCGCTGATCGCAGAAAAAAGCTGTTTGAAATCATTCCTTTGCGGCAGCGTGAACGCTACGAAATCTTTGTGCGTTACGAGAGTGTTCCAGAAAGTCGCGTCGTTTGTGGCAAGAAAATCGAGGATCCACTGGCGCTGCAGCTTGCCGGTGAGAAGAAGCGAGATGATGATTGACGAATCCTTTCTTTCGCCTGCCAGTCTGGTCAGAGTTTTGACCGAGTTTTCGGGAATTTCGGGCGAAATTATCTTTTTTATCTCGTTCGACTGCGTAAAGCGTAGCTTGTCGAGGGCCGCTTTCTGAACGACTTCGTCCTCGTCGCCGCAGAAAAAGATTACAGCCTTTAAATATTCACTCGCCGTTAACGGCAGAAGTCCGTTGATTACCGCAAGTTTTTGCGGTGTCGTTGTGGCCTGTCTCCACATTTATAAGTCTCCGGTTCAGATTTTTAGTCGTTGATAATATAGAGCTTGTCTCCTGAAAATCCGTTTTTGCCGATATTCGAGCCGCCGCCGCCGGTCCCGGCTTTACCGAATTTGCAACTCATGGTGGCTGGAATAAAATTGCCTTCACCACCGTCAATTACAACGCATGCAGTCGGACCGCCGCCGCCTCCTCCGCCGTTGCCGCCGTTGCCGCCCAGACCGCCGTTGCCGCCCCAGCCGCCGCAGCCGCCGTCATCCTGTTCTTTGGCCGTGCCGTAATTGCCGCCGCGTCCGCCCAGACCGGGTTGTCCTAAAGCTCCGCCGGTGCCGCCTTTACCGCCGTTGCCGCCGTTGCCGGTTTCGAAACGGGGTTCTTCAAGATAAACATTGGTGGATGATATGAGAACGAGTGCTACGCTTGCACCGCCTCCTTTTCCGCCTTTTCCGCCGCCGCCGCCGCAGCCTCCGGCACCGCCGCCGCCGCCGCTGCTGCCATAGCTGTCACAGAAATGGTCTCCGCCTTTTCCGCCGCCGCCGCCGCCGCCGCCCTGGCCGTTTTCACCAGGCGTGCCGTTTATTCCGTCTGCAGGAGTGTAACCCAAAGTCGAGAAGATGCCGTAACTTCCTCCGCCGGCACCGTTGCTGCCGTGCGCACCGTCTGCGCCGTTGCCGCCCCTTGAGCTTTTTGTTGTTTCGGCATCGCATTCATCGGAAGTGGTTGAAAAGTAAGGTGTCGTCCCTCCTTTTCCGCCGTTTGTGGTCGAACCGGCACCGTTTCCGCCGTTTTGACCGACCGTTTTTGCTGGTCCGGGCGTGCCGCCCAGACCGCCGGTTGCTCCGCATGATGAATAACCTCCGGCACCGCCGGCCGGAATATTGCATGGTCCTGTGCAGCCGATACCCATGAAATTGATGCTGGAATTTTCGCAACCCTGGATGCCGTTTGCGCCGTTTGTGCCGTTCGCGCCGTCTGCACCGTTTTCACCGTCTGCGCCGTCGTTGGCGTTTCCTGTGGTTATCGAAACATTTTTAAGTTTTATGTTTTTGCATTTGTAGAGGATGAGTCCGATTGCACTGCCGCCGGAAAGCGATTCGTCCGCATAGGAGACGATAGATATTTTGGAAAGCACGACGTTTTTAAGATTGTGCATGAGCCATCCGTGCGACGGGGCTGCGAAATATGGTTTTTCATCGGCTTCTTCCCAGACGCCGTTGTTTTTGTAGTAAAATCCGCCGAAAAGAGAGAGACCGTCTTTCAGTGCCGGAAGATCGTCAATGTAACCGCCTGCAAGGATTATTTGGTTTTTTGATTCATTTGTAAGCTGGACGGCTTTCTGCAAAGTCTTGACCGGAGCGCTCTTTGATCCGTTGTTGGAATTGTTTCCTTTGATCGGATCTACAAAAACAGCTTTTTCGAAATTGATTTCCTCGTCGGGAAGGCCTGTATCGGTCGTGTCGGGGTCGTCGTCAGGCTGAGAATCGCCGGAATCGGCCGGATCGCTGTCGCCGTCTGGCTGCGAATCGCCGGAATCGGCCGGATCAGTGTCGCCGTCGGGCTGAGAATCACCGGAATCAGCCGGATCGCTGTCGCCGTCTGGCTGTGAATCACCGGAATCGGCCGGATCAGTGTCGCCGTCGGGCTGCGAATCGCCGGAATCAGCCGGATCGCTGTCGCCGTCTGGCTGTGAATCGCCGGAATCGGCTGAGTCGGCATCGTCATCAGACTGCGAATCGCCTGAATCGGTTTTGTCTGAATCGGGTTTTTTATCTTCGTCAGACTGAGCGGAAGTTCCGTCTTCGCCTGAATAGTCGTAGACCGAGTCTGAACCGTCGCTGCAAGCGACCAGCAGTGAAAACGCAAGAATTGCAAGAAATTTCATCATTTTCATCTGTATCTCCGTCAAATAATCGTTATCGCACAGCCTTTGCTTTTTTCTGCCTGTTCGGTTTCCCATGATTCCTCTGTTTTAGAGGTGTCTGCCGTCTCTTCCGGAACAGGTTCCTCTTCCTCGTCGGAAACCGTGTCTTCGTCTTCAGGTTCGTCACCGGTATCGGCGCAGCAGTCGTAATTTTCTTCGATCTCCGCGGTAAAATCGAGTTTGCCGTAAATTCCGTCAGGAGTCGTGTATCTCAGCGAAACATGAGCCGGATTGCCGAGGGAATCGACGATATTTTCCATATCGACGCTTTCGCCGCTTGCAAAGTCGCTGAATTTGCCGTTGATTTCTGCTCTCCAGATAAGTGTCGAGAAATACTGCGGATTTTTGACTGATGCGTGTGCTCCGTCAATTCCTGAATCGGTAATTTCGATTTTTTTCGGAAAATCGACGTCCGGAACAGGGGAATTCCCTTCCGAAGCAGGAGAAATCGTAACAAAATCAGTGGCTTTTGTGAAATTTCTGTTGTAAAACGCATCGAGAGCGCTTCCTGCCGCGACGCTTCCTTTCACGATGATTATGACTTTGGAAAGGTCATTTGAAACGACGGCATCGACAAATTTGAAGTTTTCGTTGTCGAGTTTGTAGCCGGTTTTTGTCGCCGGAAGGAGAAAACGGAGCGTTATCTCCTCTTCTGTCGGCAGATAGTTCACGATTTCAGCCGTCACGCTCGAAGCTGCGCCGTCTCCGCCCGTAAAGATCGACTCTTTTTTCCCGGAACTTCTTTCCCATGAGTAGTTTACCCACAGATTGCCGGAGGGAACAGACTGCATTCCGCGGTTGCTCTTGTCGATTCCGCAGTCTTCGAATCTTTCGCAGGTGTAGTTGTATGAAACCTCATCATCCGACATCTCGACTCTTCTGAAGCCCCAGTAGTCGCCGCTTCCCTTGGTCGCCATCGTCGTAGTCATGATAAATTCCATTTTTTCAGGCGTTGTGAGGTCTACATCGACATCTTCAAGAAGCTTCGTTCCTTTTTCGAAAGTGTAGACTTTGTCATGGTGCGTGTGACCTGAAAAATATACCGGCGGTTTAGCCTTTTTTGTCAGGAACGATGCAAGGAGAATGCCGTTGTTGTATTTCTGCGTCTCGTTTGCGATCCCGTCGGTCCTGTCGCTGTCCCAACCAGAGGAATCGAAATTCCATTCCTGATTCTGAATGACGCTTGCCGTTCCCACCAGTTTCGTGAACTTCTGGTTCGCGTGATATTTTCCCGTTCCGTCCTGACCGAGCGGCAGCATGTGGCCGAAAACGGCGGGGACATCGTTGTCTTCAAGGACGGTCTTTGCCCAGGCAAGCGTTTTTTCGGCAAGATAGCCGCCCCAGTTCGCCACCGGAGAGGCACCGAGTTCGTCAAGGGCGACAGACGAACTTGCTCGTCTCTGCGGAGTTCCGTCGTAGGTGTTGAGCAGAAGATAGGTCTTGTTCCTGAAACTGAAGGCGTTGTTCAGCGGACCGAAGAATTTTTTCCAGTATTCCAGACCGTCCTGCGAGAGCGGGGAGTTCAGGTCTTCTTCCTGAGTGAAGTGGGCGTATCCGTCGTGGTTGCCTGGAATCGAGAACATCGGTATTTCAAGACGGAGCATCATGTCGTAAAATTCCGCGTATTCCTGCTGGAAATTGATTCCGTAAACGATGTCGCCGAGCATTATTGAAAAATCGCAAACGGCTGAATTTAACTGTGAAAACGTCGCTTTCGTAATTCCGAACTGCTGATCGTAGTTGAGCAGTGACTTGTCGGCATGGAAAGGATAATTCTCGGGATTGAAGTTCATGCTGCCTGCCGTTCTGCTCAGAAGATCCTCGATCTGCGGGTCTGCGACGATGAGGAATCTTGTCGGGTCGCTTTCTTCGTAATGCGGGAAGAAAAGGGCGTTGCGCGAAACGACTTCGTCTTTGCCGTAAAGTTTCAGGACGATGTCGTATTTCGCTTCGGGCAGAAACATGTTGCATGCCATGATTTTCCCGATTTTTATATTCGAATTTATTATGTCGGCTTTAAAATTGCCGCCCAGATTCAGATATTCTGTCATGCCGTCTTCGTCAAAGCGGACGACTTTGAGATATTCGATATCCGGATCTTCGGTGTATCTGAAAATTACCGAAAAGCACGGCTCGTCGGGCGTCACCATTGCAGGGAAGCCGATGACGGGGTAAAGGATGCCGTTTATTGGAGGATTGATGACAGGCGTCGCCTGCTGCTGCTTCTGGTAATCCTCAAAAAAATCGGAATTCTGCGGATAGCGGTTTATCGAAACCAGAGATTCGATGTATGAGCCGGCAGAAAGCGCGGAAAACGAAAAAAATATGAAAAAAAGAACCGAAAATTTTCTGAACATGATCCCTCCACAACAAAAAGACCGAATATTCTAATAGAAAAAATATTATAGTCAACTGATTATAATTTTAGCAAAATTTGATTTTTCCGGCTTTATCACTATAATTCCGCGTTTTGTTGTTTTTGGAGGAAAAAATGGCTGTTTATATCTGTCACAACTGCAAAAAATCGCTTGACGACGAACTTGAGGACATCCGCGGAAAAGTCGGAAGACAGGACGTCTGCCCGTTCTGCTACTCTGATCTTCACTGCTGCATGAACTGCAGGTTCCACGACGAGAACTACACGAATGAATGCCGCGAAGACTCACGTTCGTTCATCCGCGAGAGAGACAAGGCCAATTTCTGCGCTTCGTTTGAGTTTATCAAGAACGAAGGCGAGGACGGAAGCGAGGAAATCGAGGCGAAGACACAGCTCAGTGACCTTTTCAAATTTTAGTTTTTCAATAAATATCCGGGAGTTCCGATATGTTTAAATACTTGTTCAGAAAGATTTTCGGCACTGAAAACGACCGTTTTCTTAAATCGATCAGGCCGACCATCGCACAGATCAACAGTTTCGAGGATTCGCTTAAAAAACTTTCAGACGCGGATCTGACCGCCAAAACCGCAGATTTCAAGCAGAGGATCGCAAACGGCGAATCGCTTGATTCCGTTCTGCCCGAAGCTTTCGCGGTCGTCAGAGAAGCAGGAAAACGCGTTCTCGGAATGAGGCATTACGACGTCCAGCTCGTCGGCGGAATCGTTCTCCACAGAGGAAGGATCGCAGAAATGAAGACCGGTGAAGGTAAAACGCTCGTCGCGACACTTCCGATGTATCTCAACGCTCTGGAAGGACGCGGCGCTCACCTTGTCACGGTCAACGACTACCTTGCTGCCCGCGACGCCGAATGGATGGGAAGGATATACAAATTCCTCGGTCTTTCTGTCGGCACGATCCTCAACGGAATGAGCACGAAAGAGCGCAGAATCGCATACAACAGCGATATAACCTACGGCACGAACAGCGAATTCGGTTTCGACTATCTGCGCGACAACATGAAATTTGACATAAACAACTATGTCCAGCGTGATCTCAGATACGGAATCGTCGACGAGGTCGACTCTATCCTTATCGACGAGGCGAGAACGCCGCTCATCATTTCAGGTCCCAGCGACGAAAGCACCGACCTTTATGTCCGTGTCAACGCCGTTGTCAGAACGCTCAAGGACGAGGAGCACTTCACGAAGGACGAAAAGTCGAAAAACGCGATCCTCACGCAGGAAGGTATCTACAGACTTGAAAATCTGCTCGGCGTGACCAACCTTTACGCGCCGGAAAACCTCGAGCTCGTCCATCATGTCCAGCAGGCTCTGAAGGCGATTTTCATGTTCCACAAGGATGTCGATTACGTCGTAAAGAATATCGACGGCGTCGACAAAGTCATGATCGTCGACGAGTTCACCGGCCGTCTCATGGAAGGAAGGCGCTACAGCGACGGTCTGCACCAGGCTCTCGAAGCGAAGGAAGGGGTCAAGGTCGAGCGCGAAAACCAGACTCTGGCGACGATCACATACCAGAATTTCTTCAGAATGTATGACAAGCTTGCCGGTATGACAGGAACGGCAGATACCGAAGCGCGCGAATTCGCAGAAATCTACAATCTTGGTGTCACCGTAATTCCGACGAACAAGCCTGTCATCAGAAAGGATATGCCCGATCAGATCTACAAGACCCAGGTCGCGAAGGAAAACGCGGTAGTGCGCGAAATCCTCGAGAAAAACGCGAAAGGGCAGCCTGTTCTCGTCGGCACGGTTTCGGTTGAAAAATCGGAAAGACTGAGCAACCTCCTCACGAAACAGGGGATCAAGCACAACGTCCTCAACGCTAAATTCCACATGAAAGAGGCCGATGTCGTAGCTCAGGCCGGAAGGAAGGGAACGATCACCATAGCGACCAACATGGCAGGCCGAGGAACCGATATCGTTCTCGGCGGTAACCCCGAAAAATTGGCTCTTGCAGAGGCCGAAGCGACAATGGAATTCGTCGATACCGAATCACCCGAATTCAAGGAGATCCTCGACAAATACGAAAAAATCTGCGCCGAAGAAAAGAAGGAAGTCCTCGCGGCTGGCGGTCTCCACATCGTAGGAACCGAGCGTCACGAATCAAGACGAATCGATAACCAGCTCCGTGGCCGAAGCGGCCGTCAGGGCGACCCCGGATCGTCGAGATTCTTCCTCAGCCTTGAAGACGACCTTATGCGTATTTTCGGAAGCGAGCGTCTTTCGACCGTTATGTCGAGACTCGGTCTTGAAGACGACCAGCCGATCGAGCATAAACTTATCTCGAAATCGATAGAAAACGCACAGAAAAAGGTCGAGGGACACAACTTCAGCATCCGTAAGAACGTCCTTGAATACGACGACGTAATGAACCAGCAGAGAAAGACGATCTACGCTCTGCGCCGCAACATCCTGACCGGCGGAGACGCGAACAAACAGGTCATCTACTCGATGATAGAAGACATCATCAACACCAATCTGCGCAACATAATCCCCGAGAAATCGACTCCCGACGCATGGGATTACGCTCTGGTCAAGGATTTCCTCGCCGGAACTATCGCCTACAACGAAGATATGCGTGCTCAGCTTGATGAAAGCCTTTTCGCAGACATAATCGATCCGAACAACTATGCAGGACACAAGAACGAGGCGGCTCTCACGCTAATGGCGCAGAAATGCTACGACTTCCTTCTTGAACAGTATGACAAGAAAATGTCGCAGTACGACAAGGAACTCAGCAACGAGATCGAGCGCCACATCGTCCTCGAAGTCCTCGACATTTTCTGGAGACGCCATCTTCTCAGCATGGATCACCTCCGCGAGGGCATCGGACTGCGCGGATACGGCCAGAAAAACCCGAAACTCGAATACAAGCGTGAAGGTTTCGCGATGTTCCAGGATATGATGTTCAACATCTACACCGAATCTGTCAAACGTCTCTTCTCAGTCCAGGTCGTAACGCAGGAAGCGGTCGAAAAATTCGAGCAGAAAGAGCAGAAGAAAGAAGCTGAAGTCCAGAAGAACACGACTGCACCGACTCTCGAGAAAGAGCCCGTCAAACGCTCGGCTCCGAAAATCGGCAGAAACGATCCGTGCCCCTGCGGAAGCGGCAAGAAATTCAAACAGTGCTGCATGGGAAAGGGAATTTACGATTAGTTTTCGATATTTCGAAATCTCGATATTTCGATATTTCGAGTCGATATTTCGTTATTTCGATGGGTTAACACCCTGATTTGGCGATCTTCAGGCATTTCTTAAAAATCTTTTCCTGATCAAAGTCTTTTACATCCGGGATCCTTCCGCCGGCCATATCGATGTGACCTCCGCCCGAGCCGATCCCTTCGAGAATCATCTGGATCGCGGTGTTCGCCATAATATTCGGATTTTCGCTTCTCACGCAGAAGGAAATTTCGTCGGTCGACTGCGCCGAAAGGACGACGAATTCGATTTCTTCTACCGAAAGGATGTAGTCCGCGAGAATCGCGAGCAGATCTTTGCTGCACCCTTGCGGAAAGTGGCAGTAGGCGAAGATTTTTTCGATCCTGACGTTGTCGATCGCATAGCGGTAATACTTGAAATCGTCGAGTTTGATCGAATTGCGGACAAGCGAATTGACGAGTGCAACGTCGCTAACCTGATAAAGCATCGCCACGGTTTCGATGTCGATTGGGCTTGCATTCCGCGTGAACTGGTGCGTGTCGAAGTTTATCGCGGTGTGGAGCGCGGTCGCGACTTCCCTGCTCGGTTCCATTTTGAGTTCCGCGAAATATGAGAAGATTATCGTTGCGCAGGCGCCGTAGTCGCTTCTGATGTCGCAGAATTCCAGATCTTCGTAACATTCGCCCGGATGGTGGTCGATGACGGCGACGACATTTCCTTTAAGCGCCGCGACGTTCTTGTTTTTTTTGTTGGCGTCGACAAGGACGATGCTGTCTTCCTCGTGCATTTTGTATTTATAGTGCGGAAGGATCTCGATCCCTGTCTTTTCTTTCATTTTCTGCAGCGAATCGCGCAGAATGTCGCCGTGATAGATGATTTTCGCATCGATTTTGAAGTTTCTCAGCAGATACTGCAAAGCGAAAGCCGAAGCGACCGCGTCGTGGTCGGGGTAGTTGTGTGTCTGTATGAAGATCCTTTTTTTGTTTTTCAGGACTTTGATCAGTTTCTTTACACTTTGCATCGTCATTTACCTTTGAAATTTTCAGCTAAAACCTGAATGTCGTGCCAGCCAGGCTGCTGATAGAGCGTGAGTCCGAAAAATCCTGCCGTCGCTATGAGATGGTCGAAAATATCGGCCTGGACAGCTTCGTATTCGGCAAGTTCCGTCGTTTTCGTGAAAGCGTAGATCTGAAGCGGGATCCCGTGTTCGCCGAAATCGGAAAAACGCACCAGCAGCGTGAGATCCTGCCGCAGTTTGTCGTTATTCAGAAGGCAGCGGCGGGCGTATTCGCGGAAAGTGCCGATATTCGTGAGACGGCGCGAATTTATCGGGATTTCGCTGTTCACTTTTGCGTTCCATGCCGAAATTTCAGAAGTCTTTTCTTTGATGTAATCGGATAATATGCCGATTTTACTGAACTTCTCCATTTCTTCGTCTGTGAGGTATCTGATCGAGGAAACGTCGATCAGGATACTGCGGCAGATCCGTCTTCCGCCCGATTCGACCATTCCGCGCCAGTTCGTGAAGCTTTCTTCCAGAAACTTGTGGGTCGGAACGTTGACGATCGTTTTGTCCCAGTTCTGGATCTTTACGGTGTGAAGCGCGATGTCGACGACTTCACCGTCGGCGTTGTTCTGCGGCATCACGATCCAGTCGCCTTTTCTGATGGAATTGTTTGCGGCGATCTGCAGACCTGCCACAAAACCGAGGATCGTGTCGCGGAAAATGAGCATGATAACTGCCGTCATCGCACCGAAACCGCTGAGGAGCAGGGCAGGGGACTTGTCTAAAAGTATCGAAATTATCGCGATGAAACCGACGCAGTAGATAATGATCAGAACGATCTGCATGAGTCCTTTGAGCGGTCTGTCCTTCGAGATTTCAAAGGTGTCGTAAATTTCGAGCATCGCTTTGTTCGCGGCGCGGAGAATGTCCATGATAACGATTATTATGATGCAGAATGACAGTTTTTTCAGCCAGTGTCCGCCGCGTTCGAAAGAAAAAGCCGACCAGTAGAAGACAAGCGCCGGAACCATGTTCACGAACTTCGAGAAAACCCCGTGTCTGAAGAATACGTCGTCCCATTTTGTCTTTGTTCTTTCGACCGTGAATTTGATTATGACATCGACAATTTTTCTCGCGATGAAAGTGAGCAGAAAGGCGCAGACCGAAACTACGATAAAGTGGAAAAACATACGGAGCAGAACGTGATTGGCGAAAAAATCCGACAAAAACCCGGGCGTTATCGTTTTAAAAAACGTCTGCATTAAACCTTCGGTTTTCAATTAATAGTCCTCCCCTTCATCGTCATCATCGGGATAGAAGCAGCCGGCCTCTCCGTCATTGTCGTATCCGCATACTCCTTCATATGCTTCGCAAAATGCAGCGGACAGATAACCGTAAGATTCATAGCACCAATGCAAAACTCCGTTTTCATCGCAGGTCGCTTCATACGTTTCCGGGTCACATGTTTCCATTTTGCAGGTTTTGCCGTCTTCGGAGCATGCCGAGTTGCAGGGTATGTATTCGCCGTAAAACAGAAGTTTTCCTTTGCTTGTCTGCTTGCAGGTCGACTCAATATACCAGAAATCAAAGTTATCTTCATCGGTGCATTCCGAGTCTTTGCCTATGGTTTCGCAACTTGAAAAACATGCAGCCCAGTTGTGTTCCCAGCCTTTGTCGTTTCTCCGGTAGGTAAGGCAGACAGGCTCCTCTTCCTCACATTCATATTTTTCCACATAAGAGTTGTAGCCTACCGTTTCTCCCTCATCATCGTATATCTCTTCTTCCTCACAGTAAACAACGGAGTTGCCGTCGCAGAATTCGACAAATGTTTCCGGATCGCACGACGCACCCTCGGTGTTGTCCTGACCGGCGGGAACTTCAAAAAGATTCTCGTCAGCTACGAATTCAGGGTCTGTATTGCTGCCGGAATCGGTGTCATCATCGTTGCCGGAGTCGCCGGAATCGGTGTCCTCATTGTTCGCCGAATCGCCGGTATCTGCACCGGTATCGGCACCGGTATCGTCATCATTTGCCGAATCGCCCGTGTCGGCACCACCGCTGTTCTGATTGCCGTCTTTGCCGGAAATTTCGTCACGGTCGCTTTTGTTGCTGCATGAAACAAAGAAAATCATTGCCAAAGCCATAAGTGAAAGCATAAAAAACTTTTTCATCTTGACCTCCGATAGTTATAAAATTTCTGTTTTTCAACTACTCAGGCGGGTTGTAGTTACAGCCGAACCTGTCATCATATTCAATGTATTCGCAAACCATATCCGAACCATCGGCATTGCAGAAACTGGCCATTTCCATGTCCGACCATCCGACGCACTCGTGCAGAACACCGTTTTCATCGCAGTAAGCCTTGTCTTTTTCGGGGTCGCACTCCTTTATTTCGCATGATCTGCCGTCTTCGGAGCAGGCGGAATTGCAGGGCTCGCTTCCGTCAATAAATTTCAGTTTCCCTTTGCTTGTCTCAATGCACCTGTATTTTTGAAGTTCAAAAGTATAGCCTGAGTCCGGAGTCCGGCAGATTTTCCCGTCACCGACATTTTCGCCGTCGCAGGATGCATAGCAGCCCGCTATGTTCCAGGGTTCTCCTTCAAATTCGTATGCATGTGTAAAGCAGACTGGATAATCCGCGTCGCATTTCGCTTTGACAACATACCCGTTTTGGTCAAACTCCGAAGAAGAACAATAAACGACTGTGTTCCCGTCACAGAATTCAATAAAAGTCTGCGTGTCGCACGATGCACCTTCCGTGTTGTCCTGATCGGCAGGAACTTCGGCAAGATCTTCATCAACTGCGTAAAGGTCATCGAAACAACCGAAACCTCCGAAATCTTCATCGTATCTGCAGGTCATCAGTTTCATGCTTCCGCAGAAATATGCATTTTCGAGACCGGACCATTCGGCACACTCGTGCAGAACGCCGTTTTCATCGCAGTAAGGTTGGTCTTTGGAGGGGTCGCATTTCTTTATTTCGCAGGTTTTTCCGTCTTCGGAGCATGCCGAGTTGCAAAACGTCGAGTCTTCGGAAAATTTGATTCTTCCCTTGCTCGTCTCAACGCATTCGTATTCTTCAATCATAAAAGAATAGCCGCTGTCATAAGTGGTGCAGCCTTGTCCTTTGTCTGGATCTTCCTTTTCGCATAATGAATAGCATGCAGCCCAGTTGTATTCCCTGTTTTCTTCATCATTTTTATACTTGGATACGAAGCATACAGGGGCTTCTCCGCTGCATTCATATTTCCGGACGACATATTTGTATTCGCCTTCGCCTTCAGCTTCTTCCACATATTCCTCGGAACAGTCAACATAGGCGTTGCCGTCGCAGAATTCGATAAAAGTTTTATCGTCGCACGGTGCGCCGACCGTATTGTCCTGATCCGCAGGAACTTCAAGAATGTTTTCGTCAACTACTGTGGAATTTCCGTTGCCGCCGTTTTTGTTACCTTCTTTGTTTCCGTTTTTGCTTTCTTCTTTGCTTTCTTTGTTGTTTTCTTCTTTGGAATCGTCACTGCTGCCGCATGAGACAAAACAAATCATAGACAGAACCATAAGCAAAAGCACAAAAAACTTTTTCATATCAACCTCCGCAAATCAAACAAAAAAACAGAAGATTATAGTTAGCGCGGAATAATTTGCAATTCCGGCGGAAATCTTTAAAATTATGCGTTTTTTTGGTTTATTACCTTTTTAGTGGTGTTTGAATTATGAAAATAAGTGAAATTGTTACTCTTCTCAATGCAAAAATCGTATGCGGCGAGGAATTTACCGACCGCGAGATCGAAAGGGCGTTCGCATCAGACCTGATGAGCGACGTTCTTACAACTCCTTTTGACAACGGCGTTCTGATCACGGGACTCGCAAACCCGCAGTCCGTAAGAACCGCCGACATGATGGATGTTTCGACCATAATCCTTGCGAGAAAGAAAAAGGCGACCGAAGAGATGATCGAGCTCGCGAGGGAAAACGAAGCCGTAATTATGGAATGTCCGCTTTCAGTCTATCACATTTCGGGCATTCTTTACACTCACGGCCTTAGTCCGGTTTATTGATTTTTTCAGGGTGAGCCATGAAGTTCGAGTATCACGTTGAAGGCGGAGATTTCCTGAACGCGGGCAACGCTTCGGGAAACATAAAGAAAGTTCTCAAAAAACTGAATGTCGATTCCGGCGTGCTGAAACGTGTCGTCGTCGCGCTTTATGAAGCCGAGGTCAACATCGTGGCGCACGCTTACCGCGGAAACATCACCGCCGACATTTCGCCGCAGAAAATAGAGATCGTCCTTGACGACGAAGGTCCTGGGATCCCCGACATCGGTCTTGCGATGCAGCAGGGTTATTCGACCGCTTCCACAAAAGTGCGCGAGATGGGTTTCGGTGCCGGAATGGGTCTGCCCAACATCAAGGCGAACACAGACGATTTGAAGATAGAAAGTGTAGTAGGCAAGGGGACGAAGATCACTCTTCTGTTTAACCTTGCATAGACGGAGGTCTCATGGTGACGCGCAATAAAAAACCTTTTTTTCACCACGCGCTCAGGATCAATAAAAACAAGTGCATAGGTTGCACGCACTGCATGAGGACGTGCCCGACGGACGCGATAAGGATCCGCAACGGCAAGGCTTCGGTCAATCCCGACAAGTGCGTCGACTGCGGAATGTGCATGATTTCGTGCAAACACGACGCGATAATCGTCGAGCAGGACGATTTCCAGAGAATTTTTGATTACAAATGCCGCGTCGCCCTTGTTCCTTCAGTCCTGATGGGTCAGTTCGACGAAAATTCCGGAACGAAATCGATTTTCGAAGGTCTGAAGAGCGTCGGTTTCACCCATGTCTACGAGGTTTCGCGCGCATCTTCGCTGATCGAGGAAGCCCAGGACGAGTATGAACAGCGGAGCGATGTCGAATTTCCGCTGATCTCATCGTTCTGTCCCGCCGTGATCAGGCTGATCCAGGTTAGATTTCCTTCACTTCTCAAGCATATAACGCTTATAAAACCGCCGCTCGACATTGCTGCGGCGCACTGCCGTCACGAACTTGAAAAGACGGGAATAGACTCGTCGGATATAGGAATTTTCTATGTTTCCCCGTGTGCTGCGAAAATCGTCGCGATAAAACACCCGGTCGGCGAGAAAAAATCGGCTGTCGACGGTGTCATCAACATGGATCTGATTTACAACAAAATCTATTCTTTCGTTTCGAACGACAAGGCCGATTCAGGCAAACTCTGCCGTCCCGCCGACAATACGCACGTCACATGGGAGCTTACCGGCGGCGAGTGCATCAGGCGTGACAACCACGCGATGGCGGTCGACGGGATCCACAATGTCATCGAGATCTTGGATAAACTTGAAAACGGCGAGCTTGACGAGAACATCACTTTCCTCGAACTCAGGGCATGTGACGAAAGCTGCGCCGGAGGGATCCTTGTTCCGGGCAACCGTTTCCTGACAGTGAGAAACCTTATCCAGAGAGAAGTGCTGCCGCCGTGCAGAAAAACAGCCGATAAAAACGACGCGGCCTGCCTGAACTGCCGCCTTTTCGGAAAATGCGGAAGCGAATATCTGCCGGAAGCTTTCAAACTTGAAAAACTTCAGCCCAGATCGATGCTTTCCCTTGATGACGACTTCGAGAAGGCACTCGAAAAAATGGAGCATGTCGACACGATCATGCAGGTTCTGCCGAACATCGACTGCGGAATGTGCGGATCTCCCAGCTGCCAGTCTCTTGCAGAGGACATCGCGCGCGGTGTTGCCGAACTCGACCAGTGCGTATTTCTCAGGATCACGGCGACAAAAGACGGCGAAGATGTAAAAACTCTTAAAGAATCAGTCCGCAACGTCTGGGGAAGAATCAACAACAAAGAATAATTCTTCCGATGGAATTCAAGCTTCATTCAGACTATTCAACAGGAATCAGCTCCTACATAGGGAAATTTTCTGCCTGAGATATTAGCGATTATGTCTGTAATCCCAAATTTTATCGATTTTGATGTGAGGGGAATTTATTCGATTAGATTTTGATTGCTGTATGTTTTTGTATTTATTAACATTTCTCAACATCTCCGGCTTCCACTCAAATCCCCACGGCTTTTTCGGATTATCCGGATTCGGCGTGTAGTCAATCAGCGGACATTTATTCGGATAAAAATCGCAGTAACATTCAAGATCTCGGACAACCAAATCGGGATCTGAGAAAAAGATATAAGTGTGTTTGTAAATAAAACTTTCATCTTTTTCTATCGCAAGGTCAAATTCTTCATCAAAACAAACGAGTTTCTGATCCAAAAAGCGGTAAACACAAATATCCCCGATTTCTTTTGAAGCATCTTGCGGGTCAATATATCTTCTTTTTATTAAGAAATAATCCTCGTTTATATCAAATCCGCCGCCACCGAGCATATCAAATCCTTCGTAAAGTGTTGAGTATTTGATGTTTTTGGGATCTGAAATATCGGCAACAACAAAGTAATCAACTGATGTTTGCAGGTTTTCCGCTGCATAAATGATTGTATTTTTGTCTTTGAAAAACGGATATCTGCCGTGTTCACCTTCTCTTGAAACACGGAAACAACTTGAATCACCGACTGCCAGATCGCAGAACTGAACTTGAATCGTAATATTGTAATCAAAGTAAGTGACATAACTTCCGATCATTGAAGGATAGCCGGCTCTCCGATTGTCACCGTGCAATGTCTCTTTTTGGTAAAAAAGTTCTTTCCATTTATCCCATTCTCCTATTTTTGTGTACATAATACGATCATCCCCTTGCGCAAAGGTGAAATTCGCGAAAAGATAGGTCTCTGTCGCACGAACATCTGAAATGTATTCCGGGGTTTCAGGCATTTTGAAAGCTCGTCCGTAACTCTTTGTCTCTTTGTCGTAATAGATTAAATACGAATAAGATTTTCCATAGCAAGGCGAATCCTCCGATGTAAGTGGATCAGGTACAATTGTATTTACACGATAATCCATTGTTTCAATAAAGTAATATCTTTTGTTTTGCCAACCTTCTAAGTGTTCTCTTCCTAATCTCTCTACTTTGCGGGTATTTAAATCATAAACATACATTCCAGCAGTTTCCCAGGCATTCCAGTCTGTGTTACCTGCTGGAACATCAAGATTATAGACAAATTTTCCTTCAAATTGATTAAACGGCAAAGAAACCCCATAAGAAGCCTGCCACGGTCCTGGTGTAAGCAAGGCATCACATTGAAATTTTCCAATATCACGACTCTTTTCTTTATTCCCTTTTTCATAAACAATCTGCGGTTCAAAAGGATAGTTTTCGGCACAAAAATCA